>Ga0194129_10000092_pt1 | contig 169115 bp, 158 predicted proteins | sample TA2KigCa35mmetaG_FD_150862 | JGI IMG/M metagenome (GOLD analysis project Ga0194129, IMG submission 150862) | Freshwater microbial communities from Lake Tanganyika, Tanzania - TA2015038 Kigoma Deep Cast 35m | ecosystem: Environmental > Aquatic > Freshwater > Lake | place: Tanzania: Lake...
GATAAGCCTTTGTGAGTAAGCTCCAAAGGGCACTTGAGAAAAAAGGCTCAAATCATGTTTCTCTGGTTCCATAAAAAAATTCTCTCTCAATAGAATTTTTTTTGCTAGAAAAAAGGACCTCTTTTTCGGGAGGCCCTTTTTAAGACTATGCTCTCGATAAAAGAGCAGTACGGGGTTATTTTAGAACTCTAACGATGCACCTAAGGTAAGCCCTTGTAAGGTTAGATTCCCAAAAGAATAGCCTGGATTATAAAAACGGTTATATCCAATCCAGTTCTGCAATTCCCAAAGAGCATGGAGCTCAATATTGTATCGATCATTTGTCTCTGAACCAAACATTTTATTCCAACCAAAACCCATTTGAAACTCTACGATAGGGGTAGATCTGTATAAGTAATCTTGTGAGCGGGTTGTAACCACACTATTGATTGAGTTCGTGGCGTCGACCTTCGTTTCCCCGAAAATGCCACTTAAAGCAGCCTCTGCACACAATTTAAATTCTTTGAAATACGTCGAACTTACAAATGGGGTCCAATCCATATTAAAGCCTGCGCGCACACCTCCAGCACCTACGCTAAAAGTTTGTACTGATAAGAACGGTCGTCCAGGCCTTACACTAAACTCTAAAATTGAGGATAAAGTATTTTTATTGTAAACACCTACAATACCGAAATAGGGCCGAAAGTTGAGTGTATCATCCACCAGAATACAGCTCCTGCCCGCATCAATATTGATGAGATTGAAAACTAGCCGTGTCGATGTTGCCCAACTATCTAACAAAGAATCCTCAGTACGGGTTCCGTCCAATAAATTACTAATAGCTATAGTAGTTCCACCCCCTTGACCGGTTGTAGTTTTCGTTGTTCTTTGGAGCCAAGTGTACTTTGCTTTGATATCCATATTTTGATTCTCTTTAAGCAAAACAGAACCGTAGACTTTAAACCCATTTAAAAGAGGAAATATCGGCTGATTAAAAGATCCGGGTCCCTTATAGGAATTTCCACTAACCTCGACGTTAGAAACCGCAGTTGGATATCCTTCTACAACATACAGCCAAAGGATGTAATCTCCCCCCATACTGTAACCAAAACTATCATCGCTTAATAGAGGGCCTCCAAAATATAATCCTTTAATATTTGGAGGGTTTGCCCCCTGTTTTTCTGCAGCTTCGCAAATAGATTGGAACATAGAAACTCCAAACAAAATCACCCAGTAAAATCTATGCATACAAAACCTCATAGAAGAAGTATAAAAATTCATTTATATAAAAAAATAAAAAAAAAATTCAATTTTTTTTGGTTTTAAGACGATGGAAATTTTTCCCATGGGCGCGCAATTGTAGTCATTTAAGAAAAGTTATGGTAAACTGCTTGGATACATACCGTATAAAGAAAAGAGTGGATTATGCGTATCATACATAAAGGAGCAGAAAAGACCCTTATCGAGATTGCCAGAGACCATCACCAAACGGCAGCTGACCAGGCGATCACCGCATCACTCAACGGAACGCAAACAGACCTTTTCCATACGGCACGTGAAGGGGATGTGATAGAATTTTTTGATTTTTCCACCCCCCTAGGGAAAGAAACTTTTTGGCACTCCTCAGCTCACGTTTTAGCCCAGGCCATACTACGCCTTTACCCTGATGCAAAACCGACTATCGGGCCTGCTATCGAGCAGGGTTTCTATTACGATTTTTACAACCTCTCCATTTCTGAACACGATTTCAAAAAGATCGAGGAGATGGTCCAAGAGGTAGTTAATGAAAATTTTAAACCCGAAAGAATGGTGTTTAAAAATAAAAAAGAGGCGTTAGAGGCTTTCAAAGACAACTCTTTCAAATGCGATCTAATCCAAAATTTTGAAGAGGGATCTCCTATTACAGCCTACCGCCAGGGGGAGTTTTTCGACCTTTGCCGCGGTCCACACCTTTTCAATATTGGGAAAGTGCGCGCGATGAAACTCACAAAAGTTTCGGGCGCCTATTGGAAGGGGGATGCGAATAATCCAGTTTTAACACGCGTGTACGGCATCTCTTTTCCAGATAAAAAACAGCTTAAAGCCTACTTGGATCATATCGAAGAGGCGAAAAAAAGGGATCATAGAAAGCTTGGAGCAGAGCTCGATCTCTACTCTTTTCATGAATTTGGCCCCGGGATGCCCTTTTTCCACCCCAGAGGGATGTTGATGCTGAACAAACTGATCGGCTACTGGAGAGACCTGCAATACAAGGCAGGTTATATTGAGATCAAAACACCGATTCTTTTGAACCAAGGGTTATGGGAACAATCGGGTCACTGGGCTAACTACAGAGAAAATATGTACACCACAGAAGTGGAAAAGGCAACATTTGCTGTGAAGCCGATGAACTGCCCAGGTTGTATGCTTTACTATGGCTGTAAACAGCATAGCTATAGAGAATTTCCCTTGCGAGTAATGGAATTCGGACAGGTGCATCGCCACGAATTTTCAGGGGCTCTCTCTGGTCTGTTCCGCGTCCGCTCTTTTGTTCAAGATGACGCTCATATTTTCATGCGTGAAGACCAGATTGAGTCCGAAATTTTAAACGTTTTAAAACTCGTTGAAATCCTTTATTCCACTTTCGGGTTAAAATACTCTCTGGAACTCTCCACAAGGCCCGAAAAGAGCATCGGTACCGATGCCATGTGGGAAGTGGCTACAGAGGGGCTAAGAAAGGCTTTGTTGGCCTCCGGCCACGCTTTCAAAATCAACGAAGGGGACGGCGCTTTCTATGGTCCAAAAATCGATTTCAAGATCCTGGACGCGCTTGATCGCAAGTGGCAATGTGGCACCATCCAGCTTGACATGTTCTTACCGGAACGTTTTCACCTAAAATATACCGATTCTGACGGCCAAGAGAAAGTTCCGGTGATGATCCATAGAGCGATTTTGGGATCCATCGAGCGCTTCTTGGGGATCATGGTGGAACATTTTGCAGGAAAATTCCCCCTCTGGATCAGCCCAAGACAACTTGTGATCATTCCGGTGACCGACCGTCATGTAGCCTATGGAGAAAGCATCAAAGAGGTATTTGAAACGCAAGGTTTCTTTGTAGATATAGATGCAACAAATGAGTCTGTGAGCAAAAAAATCCGCAATGCACAATTGCTCCAGTACAACTACATGCTCATTTTGGGAGATAAGGAAACAGAAGAGGAGACGATCTCTATCAGAGCCCGTTCTAACGAAATGTTGAATGATTTAAAGTTGCAAACGGTTGTAGATAGCCTCAAAGAAGAGGTTGCCATAAAATCCCTAAAAACCTTATTACCTTTTGGTGAGGTTTCAACATGCAAATAATTACTGTAGCCAGCTTTAAAGGGGGAACCGCGAAGACCTCCGTATCTTTGAATCTTGGCGCCGTCTTAGCAAAAATCCATAAGAAGAGAGTTCTTCTCATAGATTTCGATGCGCAAAGCAACTTGACCACAGGTCTCGGTTTTGACCCCGATGCCTACGATTCTATGGCCCCCGTTTTACAAGGGTCCAAACATCTCGATGAGGTGATCCTGGAAACCGAAACAAAAAATCTTCACCTTATCCCGGCAGACACCTGGCTAGAACGCATCGAAGTGACTGAGCAACTTGCTCAGGATCGCTACTCTCACGAGAGGCTCAAAGGGATTTTAAATAAAGCTGATTACGACTTCATTATCATCGACACCCCCCCATCCCTTTGCTGGTTGACCGAATCTGCAATGATCGCATCCAACAAGTGTTTGATCTGTGCAACGCCAGAGTTTTACAGCGTGAAAGGTCTATACAGGCTAGGGATCTTTATCAACCAAATCAGCAAGAGACACCCAGTAGAAGTTTTAGGGGTCCTGCTCTCTTTTTGGAATGAAAGAGGCAAGAGCAACCAGGCCTTTACAAATGTTATCGAAGAGACATTCCCGCAAAAAATCTTGAAATCGAAAATCCGTCGCGATAAGGTCGTAGCAGATGCTTCGATTCGTGGCAGGCCAATTGTAGAGATCTCCCGCACTTCGCGCGCTTTAGATGATTTTAAAAAGTTGGCTCGGGAGGTTCTGAGGGGATGTAAAACAGATTTACATCTCAAAGAGGTAGAAGAGGAAGCGGACGTGGTCCTAGAGGAAGTCTAATGGATGATGTGAACGCCATCTTAAAAGAGCGCTTAAAGAAAAACGAAAGCCTCTCAAAAAAAATGGATTCGTTAGCAGAACGATCCAATAAAGGTCAACTTTCGAGCTTTGCCGGTGTTTTTAAGGTGATTCCTCTTCAAGACCAAGAGGTTGCCGAAATACGCAACCTTATCGAATTCTACAGAGGAAATGTTCAAACCACCTCGGGCGATCTGGAGGAGCTTCTATCCATCACTTCAGAGGTGAAGGCAATCAATTCACAGGCAATCATTTTGCATGGGGAAAGGATTAAAAAGGCTCAAGAAGTTTTAAAAAATTACAGAGAAGGGGCGTTTTCTCAGTGGTTGCTTTATGCCTACGGCAATCGCCAAACCCCCTATAACTTTCTTCAGTACTTTGAGTTCTATAAGTCTCTTCCACCTGTTTTAAGAGAACGGCTCACAGATCTTCCAAGGCAGGCAATCTACACCCTTGCAACACGCCAAGGCGATTTAAAAACCAAAGAAGAGCTTATCCGCAACTACCAAGGTGAGTCGAAGGAAATCTTTCTTGAAAAAATACGTAACGCGTTTCCACTCTCTTTAGAGGATAGGCGTCGCTCGACAGTTGCCGACCAAATCGCCCTTTCTTTGGAAAGGCTCGTTGAAAAGGCCTCTTCAACCCCTCTTAAGTTTTCTCAAATTGAAAAAAAGAGGCTGCAGACCCTTCTTTATGATTTAAATAAGATATTGCAATAAACCTCTTTTTTTCCTATCTCAAGGGGTATGGTACCCTTAAAAGTAATTCCCCTCTCTTCATCATCCCGTTTGTTTACAGAGGAGGAGATCTCTTGTTTTGAAACGCATCTAGATAGCCTCCGGATCCCTTTTACACCTATCATCCAAAATTGCGGACTTGCTTTGGCAGACGCGCTGTTAGATATTTTGAAGAATCAGAGACTAAGTGTAGCGTTGATGACACCGGCTCTAAGGATAGTAACAGCCCCTGAAAAATTTTTATCTCTTAAGTGTGATTTGGCTTGCTTTACAAACCATAAAGTTTCTGCAGGGACTATAAACTTCGTCGATAACGAGTTTCTGCTGCTACATCCTAAAAGAAAAACAATCCTTTTTATCGAGGAGTGGAAAGAGAGGCTACAAAAAGACAAATCGCTAGACCTTTTCCTGGTTTTATCCAATTTTATTAAGGTCAGGGCCCTCTCCATGGAAATATTTTCAATAAGCAACCACTTAAAAAAAGAGGCCGTCAATGACAGCCCTTTCTTTTTACGTTGGTTGATGCGTATCTAGATTACTCTTCCTCGCTCTCCAACTCAAGAGCCAACTTCCAGCTTTTCGCCTCTTCAAGATAATTTTTCATGAAACGGCGAAATAGGGTATAGCGATTTGTTTTTTGGAACTCTTTGATGTACAATAATTCCTTTTTTTCTTTTTCGTTGTAGCGTATGCAAGGGTTTTTTTGTAAACCGATATTCGCTAAAACATGCATTTCCTCAGCTACCTGCGGATCCTGACTTATCGAGGACTGTACTTTCCAAACATCATTTTTTGTGTCTAGGCTAAATAAGACCTCGCACTCGCCCCATTGGACATTGATAGCTTTTTTACGGGACAGCTCTTCGGATAGATAAACAAAATTTTGATAGCTCATAACAGGTCGTTTTTGAAATGATCAACGCTTGATAGTATACCCGAATCCAGCATTTCGCCCCACCCCTTTTTCTTCATAGATTTAAAGAGCTCTTTATTGTTGGCTTTACATTCTAAAATTTTCTGTCCATTTGGTGTGCACAAGTTAAAAAGGGCCCGGTACTTCTCAATTTTAGGGGTGTCCAGAATGGTAAATAATTTCTTTTTTGGCGGCTCCTTTGAGACAATCACATAACAATATTTTTCATCCTCATAACCTAGAGTGCCCCCTTTGATCTGCCGGTGCATTTTTGATCGTTCCAGCCGGACCGAAAAATGGCACCAGCCGGCCCCTTTTTTTGGGCATTGGGCGGTATGAAAACAGGGTGCGTTTATGTGGAGCCCCTTTTCGATAAAAAAATCTCTTGCCCGCATCAATGTCTCATAACCATGTGGGGTTCCGGGCTCGACAATAACAATTGTTTTTTCCATCGCATCGATCGCTTTTTGGATTGCATCTAACTGCTCTTGGGCCAAAAGCTCCCCTAACGAGTAGGAAAAAAGTACTAGATCGGCTTTTGGGTAAATAAAATCTTCGAGAAAGTCTCTTATTACCCATGTTACGTCTGGGTACTCTCTTTGAAAACCCTGTTCTTTTTCGATATAAACGATTTTTTCAAAAAAAAGATCTTTGAGTACGGGGTATGAGGATCCAGGGCCGCTGCCGAGCTCTAATGCAGTTTTATGTCTGTTTGGTTCGAGGTGAGCCAAAACTTTTCTCAAAGCGGCTTGCGTTGCTGGTGTTCGATAGAAAAAATAGGCATCCAACTCTTCTTTCGTCTGAAAACCCTCTTTTGCATTCAATTCCCGATATCTTTTTTGAATCGCAAGAGCGTGTTCTTTTAAAGTTTTCTTCCCTCTTCCCATCTTTTTTAAGCTCCCACAGATCCCCAAACGATTGGATCCAACTTTTCTTGTTTTAAAAAAGCGTTGATTTTTGAAAATGGTTTTGAGCCAAAAAAACCTCGGTGTGCGGATAACGGGGAGGGATGGGTAGCACACAAAAGAATCTGCTTTGAAGAAAGAGACTTTTGGAGCGGCAGAAAAAAATTTTGCGCCTCTTTCCCCCAAAGGCAAATTGCCAGTGGTCTATTTGTTGAAAGCAGCTCCTTAAGATACACTAAAATGATTTTCTGCCAACCCAGATCCTTATGGGAAAGAGGCTTCCCCTCCTCCACACTCAAAATTGTATTGAGCAACAGTACCCCTTGAATTGCCCAGGAGCTTAGGTCCCCTCTGTGGGGAAATGCAAGGCCCAAATCCTCGCAGAGCTCTTTATAGATATTTTTCAAAGAGGGTGGGATGGGGCAGTCTTTAGATACGCTGAAAGCTAGTCCGTTTGCCTGGCCCTCCCCATGGTAGGGATCTTGACCCAGAATCACCACCTTGACCCTTTCTATAGGGGTCAATAAGAATGCTTTAAACCTCTCGTCTGGTGCCGGGCAAATCTTTTTCCCTGCTGATTCCAAAAGGGCAATACGACCGTTGAGGTCGCAAACTAATTCCTTTAAGGGGCCTTTTTTAAAGATAGTTTCCATCGAAGACTCCCTCTCTTTGTTAATTTTCCGAAGGTTAGAGTTTAAATAAAATGTCGATTTAAATCATGAAGATTGGTATTCTCTTCTAAAGTTTTTAACAAAAAAGAGCTTATGAAAGACCTTGTGGAGAACAATCTGGTCCGTTTTAAAAACGTTACCAAAAAACCCGAGACAATCGTAGCCAACTTTCGCGTTAAAGGGATCCGCAAAGGTGTCTCTTTTAGCGCTTCCATATCCGTAGACATCGCCGCAGCTGAGCTCGACGCTCAGGAGCCTCTTGAAAAAATTATTGAAGAGTGTGCCCGCATCGGTGTCAGAGAATTTAAAGATGCCGAATTCCAATTCGAAGGAATTGAAAGAATTTAATTTTATCTGGGTGTAGCGCAGCTTGGTCAGCGCGTTTGACTGGGGGTCAAAAGGTCGGAGGTTCGAATCCTCTCATCCAGATATTTTCCTTTAAAAAGTTTCCCCTTCCCTCTATATATAGTTCTTTTCCTGAAAAATTCATCAAGCCCATCTAAACTTTTCCTTTTATTGCTGTTAAATCTTTCGCATTTTATATAGCTGTGGAAAAAACTGTTCAAACTATGTTCGCAGACTGTTTCTCCTCTGATTAAAGAGCCCTACCTGTTTATAAACCACCTGTTTGTGCACACTACTTGAACAGATTATCGACATGTTTTAACACCCTTTTTTAAGAGAGATCAAATCCTTAATTATAGACATTTCCACAGCCCCTAAAGAAGAGAATATATATGTATAAATATACTCCTCTGTTATATTCCGATCCATGTTGCATCAATCGAATCGACATTTTTTTCCACAAGGTTTTGACGCTCCATTTTATGTGGAAGATTTGTTTCCCTGGGAGCTTTTAGACAGGATGCAAACAGCCTTTCAACACCAATCCAGAGCTATTTTATCAGCAGTTCCTGAGGGTGTTTATCTAGAACATAAAGAAACGATCTTCATTGGAGAGGGTTGTGTTCTTGAGCCAGGAGTTTTTATCCGTGGGCCCTGTTACTTGGGGAAAAATGTCCTCGTGCGTCACGGAGCCTACTTGCGCGGGAACGTTTGGGTAGCAGAGGGGAGTTTAATTGGACATGCTTCGGAATTGAAAAATGTTTTAGTTGGAAAAAACACCTCCCTTGCCCATTTTGTTTACGCAGCCGATTCAGTAATAGGGGCACATGTAAATTTAGCGTCTCATGTCACACTGGCAAATCTACGCTTGGATGAAAAAAACATCCTTCCCATGCAAAAAAATAAATTCGGCGCTGTTATAGGAGATCATTGCAAAATAGGCTGTCATGTTATTCTCAATCCTGGAAAACAGGTTGAGCCCTATTCAAAACTGTATGTGCAACAGCAGCTCGTTAGCTATTAGGGGTACTTTGGGGTTAAAACTACAGGTTGGTTTATGAAAGAAGCATTTGAAAGAGCTCTATTTAAGGAAATCTCTTCCATACAAGATTGCAAGCTCAAAGAGGCGGCTCTTTATGCACTTGAGGGGGAGGCAAAAAGGATCCGACCACTTATAGCGTTTCAAATAGCTCACACTCTGTACCCAAGCTTCAATAATTTTCATCCTCTCATCGCTTTAGAGTTTGCCCATACAAGTTCTTTAATTCTCGACGACCTTCCAGAAATGGACAATTCCGACGAAAGGCGTGGAAAGGCTGCACTACACCGAAAGTTCAATGTCAAAGAAGCCCTTTTAGTTGCTGTAGGATTGATTTCTGAGAGCTACAGGCAGTTGCACCTTGGTGCACAAAAACTTAAGGGCTCAGAGCTTGAAAAAGAGGCATTTGCGATTTTACAGTGCGCTTTGGAGACAACAACAAATGCCGGTGGAATCACGGGAGCCCCTTTAGGTCAATGGATGGATCTCACTTTCAGTGAAAAACAAGAGCATCCGCTTTTAGATATGATGCAGAAAAAAACGGGTGTTTTTTTTGAGTCTTCTTTTGTTTTAGGCTGGATTTTCGGGGGAGGGGCGATGGAAAAAGTTTCAAAAGTGCGGGAAATGGCACAACTATTTGGAATTATTTTTCAGGTAATGGACGATTTTTTCGACCTGGAGGAGGATGCAAGGGAGCGTCCGTTTGCAAATTTTGTGTTGCAAAAAGGGGAAGACTATAGTCTACAATATTTAGAGGAGCTCAAAGAGCGCCTTGTGGCGCTCCTTGAGTACTTGGGTTTGATCAAACTTCGGCAAGCTCTTTTGGAGCCTCTGGAGAGTCTTCTGCAGCACTGCCGATCGACTCCATTTGGTTGAGTTTGGAAGGGCCGTTTTGCAGGATCTGCTTTTCCAGTTCGACGGTGAGCTCTTCATTCTTTTTAAGCTCAACGCGCATCATCTCTCGTCCTTGGAACCGATTCCCTTTAAAGGCAAGCCATGTCCCTTTTTTCTCCACTATACCCATTTCGACTCCGACATCAATCGCTGAGCCGTGGCGGGAGATCCCTTCATTGAAAAGAATGTCGAATTCAGCGGATCGGAAAGGGGGGGCAAGTTTATTTTTCACAACTTTTGCCTTTACCCTGTTGCCACTTTCGACATTGTCACTGCCTTTGATCGTGTTCACCTTACGTATATCGATTCTGATTGACGAGTAGAATTTTAAAGCACGACCCCCTGTGGTTGTTTCTGGGTTGCCGAACATAATCCCTACTTTTTCCCTTAGCTGGTTAATAAAGATGGCGCATGTATTGCTTTTTGCAAGGGTGGAGGTGAGCTTTCTTAGAGCTTGCGACATCAGCCTAGCTTGCAATCCTACGTGGGTATCGCCGATTTCACCCTCAAGTTCATTTTTAGGAACAAGTGCTGCGACCGAGTCAATCACAATAACATCCACTGCATTTGATCTAGCCAGGATTTCTGCAATATTGAGCGCCTCTTCTCCCGAATCGGGTTGCGAAATTAAAAGATCGTCTAGTTTCACCCCAATTTTTGCTGCATAGGAGGGATCCAGCGCATGCTCTGCATCTATATAGGCGGCGGTACCCCCCATCTTTTGGCAGTTTGCCACAATATGGGTTGCAAGGGTTGATTTACCGGAAGATTCGGGGCCATAAATTTCGACGATTCTTCCTCTGGGAACTCCCCCTATCCCTAATGCGATATCCAGAGCGACTGAACCTGTCGGAATGGTTTGGATCTGACGTTGGGCAGAGTGTTTTCCCAAAGACATGATCGAGCCTTCACCAAATTGTTTTTCGATGTGCTGCCTTGCCAGTTCAAGCGCTTTTTTTCGCCCTTCGTTTTGCGGTATAGACATAAATGACTCCCTATTGAATAAAGGGGAATTATACGGGATTTAGCCAAGGATAGCAAGACATGCAGGACGTTTCTATCGGAATGGACATTGGTGGAACGCATATTCGCGTTTTGAAAAATCAGGTGAAAACAATTTTAAGCACTAAAGATTTCGACAATTTTATGGATCTGATGGATTTGGTGGTGCAACCCGGAGTTGCGACAAATATTGTTTGCGCCTTGGCCGGACCTATAGATCATGAAGGCGGGGTAACACCACCAAATATAAAAAAGTGGGGGAGAGTTGATCCCGACAAAGTAGAGAAAAAATTTCCGCAAGTAAAAATTCGGTTTATCAACGATCTGGTTGCCCACGCCCACGGCTTAGATACTCTTCAACAAAAAGATCTGTACATATTAAAGAAAGGGACGATGCCGGACGGAAAAAAAAGTCTTCTGATTGCCCCCGGAACCGGTTTGGGTGTCGCTTTTAAAGACCACGGTCATGTGTACCCTTCCGAAGCTGGGCATGTGGATTGTCCGGCGTACGGGGAACAGGGGCAAAAAGTGCACGCCACGCTCCTGAAAAAATATGGCCATGTCTCCTATGAAAGACTGGTTTCCGGTACCGGTTTGAACGAAATCAATGAAATTTTGGGAACAAAAGGGGTGCAGCCCATTTTTACTCAGAACCTGGCAAGATTCATAGCAAACATGACTGTCACCTTTCTTCCAGAAACTATCTATTTGGGAGGAGGTATTTTAATGCATCGATTGCAAGAAATAGACCATGACCTTTTTCTCAATTCCCTGTTGGACCAGGGGAGATTCAAGGACTTAGTAAATCGTCCAAACATCTATGTTATTTTAGATGAGTTCACGGCGTTAAGGGGGGCTTATTCGTTATTGCATTGAACCAATTTTTGCATGACAGGAAAAAAAAGATTTAGAAAAAATCCTAAAATCCGTATACCTGGTAATCACAATAAGTTTTTCACTCTTATAGATTTAGATGGGTATAAAGATGAGCGTAAAAAAATTAGGACTCCTATTTGGATTGTTAGGAGTATTTACAGGAATTTTTGCCGGAGATGACAATTCTTGCAGAAAAGAATCCAAAGATAAAAAAATGCAGGATTGCTCGAGTCTTTGTTTTGCAGGGCCCCAGTTAGAGGAGGATAACTCTTTCAATGTCATGGGAGCTGCGATCTACGGTGTGGCAAATGCCCAGGCTAATGAAATAGCCCTCTTTTCGACGAATCGTGTTGTCACTGCATTCCCGGAAGGGGGACAAGGGATGGAGCCTTACGAAAATCCATCCTGGGGATTCAAAGTGGGACTGGGGTACCGTTTCAACCATGACGACTGGAAAGTTGATGGTCGCTATACCTGGTTCAAATCCACCTATTCCGGTTCTTATGAGTCAGCCTACGGCGGGGTCTTCTTTCCCTCATTTTATGCAAACATGGGAATTGATACGGTATTGCAATCCGGCGGTCCTTTTGGGGGCGTAGTCACCCCTTTTACAAATTTGCAGTATGGTACGTATACTTTGCTGCAAGCGCTAAATGTCTATTTGGTTCGACCAACCCTTTACACGGCTTTATTAGAAATCTCCCCCTATTTCGGTGTGGATTACATCAATACAATGCGTAGACTGACTGTCAGTTTTACAAACGATGCGGTTGCAAGCCCGATTTATACCAACGGCGGTTTCTATAGAACCTATGATAAGAACCGTTTCTGGGGGGTAGGTCCTATGGTTGGAGTCAATTCGAACTGGTATTTAGGGTATGATGTGGGTCTCTATGCGGACGGTTACTTTGCTGTGACGTACGGGTGTGCCAACTCCTACTCGCAAACAGCAGTTTTTAGACCTTCTCAATCAAGTTCTCCGGCGGGTAATGCGACAATCTCAAACTCTTTATATCAGTATGCTCCCCACATGAATATTCAACTGGGCTTCAACTGGAGCCATACCTTTGACAGTGAGAGAGCGGCTGTAAGCTTTAGAGCGGGATATGAGTCGCAATACTTCTTCCAGGTAAACAAAACGATATTCAACAGCACCCACTACTTTATCGCGAACGGTGCGGGTATCGGACTGCAGAATCTAGTACTGCAGTTGCAATTAGACTTCTAAGATCGATAACAGATTCTCGGCTATAGGGCTCCATACATAATGGAGCCTTTTTTTTTGAGCTTTTGGTGGGTAGGTTGGTAGAAAAAAAGTTAAAAAATCATAAAAAAATAAAAGACACCACTTATTCGATTTTTGAAGGGGGCAAATTGGGGGGGAAAATGTTGGAGCAAAAAGAACCAACAAACTTTTTAAAAAAACAGTTTCAAAAAAAGAATTTTTCCTTTAAAAAAGAAAAAACTAACAAAGTACTTTTTTGTACATCAACTCTATTTGAGGTTAAGGATGAACGTACGTTATTTGAAGCAGCTCCCTATATGGATGGCGGTATTAGGGTTACATGCAGCGGCAAGCGATCGAAAAACTGCAATGCAAGATTATAATCCGTCGGATTGCGCAGAGTTATGCTGGCGATCCACAGGTTTAGAATGTGAGGAGAGTTGGGATTTTAATGCGGGGGCGATCTATTTTCAGGCTAAAGCCCAAGGGGTCGATATTGCACAGCTTACACAAGATCGTAATAATACGAATTTTCCAGTAAACGGAGTTGGTATTCAACCTGATGAGTCTTTATGGTGGGGCTTCAAATTAGGGGGTGGGTATAAGCTTTTTCGTCAAGATTGGAGAGTGACTGTAGACTACACCTTTTTAAATACGGTGACGAATACGGAGTTTACTCCAGCTTACGGTTCAGCATTCATACCGTCCATCTATAATAACCAGTTTATAGGTGATGGTTTGGTCCAAACCTTCTCGTTATTCAACAATATTGAGGTGGGAGTACGAAATACGATCAATAACGTGCAAATTTTGGCAAATAGACCTACTTATATAGATAAAAGAATAGAGCTTTCCCCTTTCTACGGATTAGATCTTTCATTTATAACAAGAAGAACTCTGTCTATTTTTTCGAACGATTTTATCCCTGGGGCAACTTTTCAAAAATATGCAACACAATTTGGCGGTTTTTACCAAACATACCAAAAGTGGAGCTGGTGGGGTGTTGGCCCTGCTGTAGGTCTTTTAACAAAGTGGTTTTTAGACTATGATATTAGCCTTTATGGAAGAGTCTACGGTTCGTTGAATTACGGATCAAGCAGAGTGAGATCCTCCTCATTCTCTAAGCCTGGAGTCAATGTCGCAACACTTGGGAGCGGTTTTGGTTACGGTGTTCCACAGGAGGCGGTAATAGATAACACACTTTTTCAATTTGCCCCCGAGTTTTCTTATCAGCTAGGTCTTAACTGGTCAAAGTTGACGGAAAACAAAGACCTTCTTCTACAATTTAATTTAGGTTATGAAGCAACCTACTTCTTCAACATTATAAAGACAATTACTAATGACACCGCCTACAGAATTGAGGAAGGTGCAGGTTTAGGAATTCAGGGGCTCGTATTACAAGCTTCAGTAGATTTCTAAAAAAGTAATAAATTTTACTAAAATCTTAACGGGTCAATACAGTTGACCCGTTTTTTTTAAAAAAAGGGTTTAAAAAGAAGAAATTTGCAGGTTTTTTAAAAAAACAGTTTTAAAAATTCTTAATTTTTTTTATAGGGGGTTTAAAAACTAAGCCATAGCTTACCCCTTTTAACCCATGAGAGGAAAAATGAAAAAATATAGCCTTAACAAAATACCGATGATCTTAGCATCATTGGGTCTTTTTGCCGGCATCCAAGCAGAAGATGCAACGCTTGATAAAGTTCCGGCAGATTGCACTAGTCTTTGTGCTGATAAGCCCAATTTTGAATGCAGTAGAGATTTTGACTTTCTAGCTGCAGCTATTTATGAGCAAGTACGTGTGCAAGCCGGAGAGCCCGCGTTTATAACCAATACAAGAGATCAAACATTTTGGCCTGTAAACGGATTTGGTGTACAGCAACCTGAAATTGCCTCTTGGGGATTTAAATTAGGGGTAGGTTACTCCGGATGGAGCGATCAGTGGAGAACAGCTGTAAAATATTCGTATTTTCAAGCGGTGTCTGATTCATCTTTGCAAAATGCCTATGGATCGGCATTTATCCCGTCTGCTTACGTAAACGCAAACGTTGATAACGGACAAACTGCTCTTGCCACCTCTTTTGGAAACCTCCAGCTAGGAAATAAAACAACTATTAATGATATCAGATTTAGTATAGGAAGACCTACTTTGGTTACCGACCGTGTGGCGGTGGATATCTATTCTACTGTTGAAGCTACCATAATCAGCAGAAGACAGGTCCAAGTTTACACAAATGATGTGGCCAACGGGGGTACACCTGTACCGCAATTTGCAACGAGCCAACGATATGCTGCAGCACTTGGTGGATATTTCCAAAATTATCAAAAATATACTTGGTGGGGTGTGGGTCCTGGAATTGGTTCCAGAATAAATTATTTGCTGGGTAAAGGTGTGAGTGTTTATGGTGACGGATGCGGTTCATTAAAATACGGATTGATCTCAACAAGAACCTCCACAATATCATCTCCAAAACAGGGTCAACCCGGTGGTCTTGAAGCGATTTTATTGAATAACCTTTATCAATTCTCCCCTGGTGTAGAGTTTGAATTAGGTTTAGAGTGGTCTTATACGTTTGACGAAGAGCAAACAAAAGTAGGTTTTTGTATCGCTTATGAGAATAGTTACTATTTTATGACTATGAGAACACCTGTGCCAGAAAGTGCCGTTCGTTCTGAAAACGGTGCCGGTTTAGGGCTACAAGGGCTTGTTTTACAAGGGATGCTCGAGTTTTAACAACTCAAAAAAAATTGAGAAAACAAATGGAGATCGAATGATCTCCATTTTTATTTAAAAATAAAACAAAAAATTTTTTGAAAAAAAAGTATTTACAATTCTTTTTATTTTAGTTATAGGTAGATTAAAAAATAAAGCCGTAGCTTAACCATTAACCTTTTTGAGGTAAAAAATGAACATCCGTAATGTTCTTAAACTTCCGCTCTTCTTAGCAACTCTAGGATTGACCGCGGGAAATTACAATAATAATCAACAAGGCTCTGACTGTGCGCCTTTATGTTACGCGGGTCCCGTATTGGACTGTGATAATAACTGGGATATTTCAGGGGCCGCAGTTTACGACCAAGTAAATGTTCAAGGAGCTGAAATTGCCTCTTTAGTGGATAGAACAACTCCAATTTACCCTGCTAACGGATCTGTAATCAATCCAATTGAGACTCCATCGTGGGGTTTTAAAGTTGGTTTGGGATATAAAAACTGGGTTGACAACTGGAGATCGTACGCTGAGTACTCTTGGTTCAAAGCTATCAGCAATTTGAACTACCAAGCGGCAGTCGGACAACAATATGTCCCTTCTGCTTACACCAACCAATTTGTTGAAAACAACTCAATTCCCCAAACCTTTGGTTTTGCTAACCTACAAGCTGGAAACTACACATTAGTGAATAACTTAAGCGTTCTTATGGGTAGGCCAACACTGATTACGGAAAATCTTGAGCTTACAACCTCATATGGTGTTACAGGAAACTGGCTTACAAGAAGACAGATTAGTGTTTATACCAACGAAACAACCACACAACAACCTGTTAGCTTTACCCCACAACAAGGTGGATTTTTTCAAAATTACCAGAAATATGTTTGGTGGGGTATCGGACCTATGGTAGCCCTGCACTCTGTTTATTATTTCGGAGGCGGCTTAGGCATGTATGCAGATGCTAATCTTGGTGTCACTTACGGTGTTTCTGATTGCAGAACATCAACTTTTTCTAAGAGACAAGTAAGCCCTCTCAACAGTAATCCGACTTATGTGGCTCAAGAGGCGGTTCTTCAGAACAAGATATTCCAATTTTCTCCTATGTTCTATTTTCAACTAGGATTAAATTATGCGCAAACTTTTAGAGAAGATTCTTTAAGAGCCTCTTTTAATATCGGCTATGAGACAACCTATTACAATCAAGTAATCAAAACTATCACTCCAGAGATTGCTTACCGCTCAGAGAACGGTGCAGGATTGGGAATGCAAGGGCTGGTGCTTCAAGGTAGGCTTGATTTCTAACAAATAAGTATTGTTTAAAACAAAAAGGCCGGTAAACAACCGGCCTTTTTTTGTATCAAAAAAATTTGATATCCGATATAAAAAAAATTTATATCGCAAGAAATGGAAGACAAGGTTAAAAAACCTGGTTCAATAATAAAATGTTCAACCTATTAATTTTTTCTATCAAATAGATCATAATTAAAAATTATTTTTGATTTTTGTTTTAAAAAAATCTATTTTTGTATATGAGAAGAATTAATAGGAAAAAAGCCGTTTGATGAATATCTAACCTTTAAGAGGAAAAGATGAAAACTTACTTAAGTAAATATCTTCCTGCATTTGTAGCTTCACTGGCGGTTGCCTCTGGGTTACAGGCAGAAGAGCACAAATCTAAAGAGAATAAAGGGTCGAATTGCGTAGATCTGTGCTATGCAGGACCTAACTTCGATTGCAAGGATAATTGGGAAATTATGGGGGCCGCAGTTTACCAGCAAGTGCGCGTGCAAGGTGCAGAAGTTGCTGCTAGTAGTGATGCCCAAGCTAGATTTAGCCAAGTAGCTTATCCTGTAAACGCTACAACAATTCAACAACCTGAGGATTTCTCATGGGGATTTAAAGTTGGTGCAGCCTACAGTGATTTCATAGACGACTACAGAGCAGCCATCCGTTACAGCTATTTCAAAGCCATTTCAAACTCTAATTTGGAATCGGGTTACAATTATGGTTTTGCCCCTTCTGCTTTTGTTAATCGGGCATTATTTAATATAAATTCACCAACCGGTGTATTTACTTCTGCTAATAGTGCATCAGTTCCTATAGTCGGTGGCCCTATTACAGGAAGCCCCAACTACCAAAACGTTTTGTTTCAAAACTTAGAATTAGGGACCTCTTCAATCATCAACTCCTTTCAAGTGACCCTTGAGAGACCTTCATTAACGACACAAAATCTTGAAATGACCCCCTACTATGGAGTCGCTACATCGATTATAACGCGTCGTCAGGTACAAGTTTTTTCAAATGATTACTTTGGTGGTGCTACCAATAACAACTATAATTTTTATAACACAGCTAATGGAGCGTTTTTCCAAAACTACCAGAAATTTACATGGTGGGGTGTTGGACCTTTAGCAGGTCTACGGGCAAGTTTTATGTTTGGTTCCAACGTGAGTATTTACGGGGATGTCTACGGTGCATTGACCTACGGACAATGTTCATCAAGAGCCAGCACGTTCTCAAAAAGAGTTACAGCTGTTTCTGCATCTGTTCAAACAGCGGCCGTTTACTTGCCCCTTGAAGCGGCTCTTGAGCAAAGAATGTTCCAATTTTCACCTGAAATGGACTTCAACATCGGTATTCGTTGGGAAGAAAAATTCTCCGATGACACTAAACGTATTAGGCTGCAAATTGGATATGAAGCTGCCTTTTACTTCCAAACCATGAAGACAATTGTTAACGATACACTCACCTACAGAACAGAAGATGGTGCAGGGTTAGGGATACAAGGGCTTGTTTTACAGGGAATGTTCGATTTCTAAAACATAGTTTGATCCAGCAGTGTTTCAACAAGAAGGGCGCCATAAGGCGCCCTTTTTTTTAGTCTTTTAAAAGGTTCAATCATAATTTAAAAACTATATATTCCATTTGGAACCGTCTTAAAAACTTTTAGATTGGGAATATTTCTGAATAGGTCTAGGGTTGTTTTTGGATTTTTTTTTCCATTTCAAGAGACTTGATCAAGTACTGGCTATTATTACCAAGACCAAAAAAGAAAAAATGCCTCTTTAACGCGAAATCCAGATGTTGGATCAACGAGTTACTGTCGTCATAATGCCATAGATGTTTGAACTGATTGCCAAAGCCGGCTTTCAAGGGATAGGAATTACAATATTTTGCAAAAATAGCGGATAGGACATGCTCTTCGGGGAATACCGATAAAAAGGGGAATCCGCTTTCGCAACAGGCATAATAGTCCTGCAAAAATTTTTCAACCGGAGGGTAGGAAAAATCCAATCCAAACACGGGAGTTGCGATCCTATAATGCACGAGGGGGTTAATCCCGGTAATTTTTTCTAGATGGGAAAGAGAAAAAGTTGTGAAGTTAACCCTTGACATGATTTTATCTTTTACCAAAAAAGCACGATTTGATTTAAGAGCCAAAAAAATCGGGTCTAAAGACCTGAGGGGCATCAGTCTGGCATCCACCCATAAAACATGTGGAAAGCCTAAATTTTTTGCCTCAAGCATTAAAAATATTTTAAAGCTGTACGGAACAGCTGCGTATTGCATCTCTTTTCCTGTCGGATTGGGAAACCCGCCAATCCGAAAATAAACATACCCATCATATCCGATCGCTTCCAAATTTTTGAGCATTTGAGAAATCAATTCAGGATTCCTTTTTTTTGAGCCGTCGATTGTGGTTACAATACAGCGATTTGACCCTTTGTTTACCTTCACTAGTCTTTTCGTCTGATCGTTTGAGAAGAGCTTTTGCGTACACCCCATTAAGACCCGTTGATACAAATGTTCTTTCATTTCTAGAAATGAAGAATCATCGAGAGAAAGCTTCTCTTTTTCCATCAAGAAAAGGGAATCGATATTTTTTTGTATTGAGGAATTTTGCATCTGCTCCTCAATTTTTTTTAAAAATAGTTCCTCACTTTCTTCATGGGTTGGTAATTCAAAGAAAAAAGGGCTTAGATTTAGGAATAAAGAGAAGAATAGTATCTGAAACATGCGTACCTTAGGGAAAAATAATCTTGGAAATTTCGTCAACACCCTCGTTGGAAACACCAAAAAAGAAGTATTGTTTCTTTTTTGAAAATACTGCCAATTTTTGGTCGGTTTTCGAGGACTGGGAATAGAGGTAGAGTTTGGCCCATATCTCAGGTGCCCTTTCATTTAAAAAACCGGCATCAGGAAAATGCTTCTCAAAAAGAGCTGCAAGAAAGATCTCCTCAGGATAACAGGAAAAAAAGGGGAGGCCACTTTGACAGCCGCGATAAAATCCGTCGATCACATTTTTTACACCGAGATGGGACATTTTAAGACCCAATACGGGTGTTGCCAAAGCGCGGTTTTTTTCGTATCGGGTGCAGGTTAATTCAAATATGGAGACTTGAGATATTTGAAAGATTTTACTAGCGTCAACGGTATGGGTAAGATTCAAAAGCGAGCCGTATTGCTCCATAAAATCAAAAAGCGGCTTGATATCTCGAAGCGGGCTCAATCTTGCGTCCAACCAGAGCACTAAATCAAAACCTAACTGTCTAGCCTCCTCCATCAGAAATATTTTAAAGGCGTAGGGGGTAGCGCACAAATTCAGTTCTATTCCGCGTGGGGTCGGGTAGCCCCCTATTCTATAGTACAGATATCCATTAAAACCGGTATCCTCAAGCGCCTTCTTCAAGTTATCCAGAAGATCTCTTGGTCTTCTTTTACTAAATCCAATACAGCTTACAACCAGATTTTTCCCCCCTCCATTGATTTTGATCAAATTTTTTGAGGGGAGCTCTTGACCCTCTCCATCTGTAAGGCGCATGTTTAAAGCGATGTCGATTCGTTTTAGAACCGGGTCGAGCCCTTTTTTGAATGCGGATTGAGAATGGATGTTCCTTAGCGTTTTCTCTTGTTCATAGATTTTTTCCAAATTCTTTTCAAAAGGGTGCTGATCCAATAGAGAATCAATCGCCTTGAAATCTTCGTAAGTGGGATTTTTTGTTTCGGGATACTCTATATAAAATGGGGAAATATTGAGGAAAAAAATGAGCGTTCTATAAAAAGGGGCTTGCATAGGGCTTCTAAAATTTTTAAAAAAAGAGTCTTTAAATTAACTCTTTTATAAGCAATCATACTCTTTATGTCTAAATTGTGGGTCTCTATTTTTTTTATTATTGGTGGGTTAAACTCTTTTATACAGAGCGAAGCCCCTTTGGAATGGCACAGAACAGATCTTATCTGGAACTTCGGATTAAGGGCATTGTGTGACGTGGGTGTAGAAGATCCACCTGAGGTCTATTTTAAAACTTGGGAGTATCCCTATAAAAAAGAAAATTACTCCTCCTTACGAAACGGTTCTCTGGTATGGCTTAGACCCTCTTTTTTAAAATGTTTTTATAGGGATTATCTAAAGAATCTCGATAAAAAAATTGTGATTGTAATTTCAGATGGGGATCAATCTTTTCCCAAAGATTGTGGTTTGAACCCCACAGAGGTCGAAAATTTTCTAAATCACCCTTGTATCCAGCATGTATTCACACAAAATTTTGATTACAAAGGTCAGTCGAAAAAAGTGAGCCCCATCCCTATAGGGATCGATTTTCACTCCGTAGCATTTAAAGGGGGATACTGGGGAGATCAGGGGACACCGCAAAATCAGGAGACGTATTTGAAAAACCTCATCGCTGAGGCACCACCTACAAGATCAAGAAAAATACGAGCTTTTGTAGATTTTCAACATAGCGAATCGATGCGTGCCTCTTTCCAAAGATATAAAGAATTTGGTGAGGACAGAACGTCAATTTTTGAAAAAATACGTAAAAGCGGCGTTGTAGATTTTGGTTCCAAGATGCCCAGGCAAGCGCTTTGGAAAACAAAAATTTCTTATGCATTTTCGATAAGCCCTTGGGGAAACGGTCTGGATTGTCATAGAACTTGGGAAGATCTCGCTTTGGGTTGTATCCTGATCGTTAAAACCTCCTCTTTGGATAGATTATACGATGGGTTACCTGTTGTCATAGTTAAAGATTGGAATGAGATCACCGAGGAAAATCTCCATAGATGGTTTGAGCTTTACAAAGACGCGTCTGAAAATAGTTTCTATCGAGAAAAAATCACGAACAAATATTGGTTTGAAAAAATACTATCCAAAAAAAGTCTTTGATATTCTGTTTTTTCTTTTCTTGAGGGGACTGCTTTAATGTTATTGAAAGCCCCCTTTTTTTAAAACTTTTCGGCCTTATTACTAGATACGCTGTCGAAAACTTTTAAAAAATCTGTATAGAACGATCCGTTTTAGCTTTCCAAGCGAGTTATTTAAGAATCCTGTAAGATTTCTTTGTGTGTTGCAGGATGCCCCTAAACTTGATTCACAAGAGTTTTTCTTCCGTTCGTTCAAAAATTGTTTTCACTAATTGAGAACTTTTGTAAATAGAAGATAAGTGTAAAAATACTGTTTTAAATTCTATAGGATTTACCATGAACAGAAAAATATCAAGTTCCTTACCGATGCTGTTCTTCACAGCCGGATTATTTGGAGCAGCGGGAAATAACTCAAGCAACACAAAGGATGTGAACCAAGAGTGTGCACCTCTTTGTTATGCAATACCTATTTTAGAGTGTGAATCACCCTGGGAGTTATCAGGGGCTGCGATTTATCAGCAATTCAGAGCCCAAGCATCAGAGATAGCTATCCTGAGCGGTGACACTGCGAACCAGCCAGGATTATTGAACAATACAGCACCTTTATTTCAAAACCCCTCTTTTGCTGGAAACCCTCTAAATGCGTACGGGGTAGAAAATACCGAGGACTTTGGTTGGGGATTTAGAGTGGGACTTGGATACAGAACATGGTACGATGACTGGAAAGTTAATGTGCGCTACACCTACTTAAAAACAATTACTAACAACCCAAGCCAAAATCTCGCCTACGGAATGGGATACAACCCATCGCAATATGCCAACCAGGTGATTAACGGACAATCGACACTCACACAAGCGGTTTTTGGAGGAGTTCAACGCTCTGCTTCACAATTATTTAGAAATTTGGATTGGGGTGTAAGCAATATTTTCAACGATTTAAATTTTACCTTATCCAGGCCAACAAAAATTTCTAAAGACCTTGAATTGACAACCTATTTAGGAATTGACGTCTCCTTTTTCACTAGAAGAGTCAATCCTGTCTTTACAAATGCTTTTGACAACGGATACCTGCTCCAGAGTGGTCTTTTTTACCAAAATTATCAAAAAATACAGTGGTGGGGTGTCGGTCCCATGATAGGCCTGCATTCAAGCTGGTATTTGGCATATGATTGGAGCTTCTACGGAGATGCTCATACGTCTTTAGAGTATGGTCTTTCCACTTCAAGAACCGCTACTGCATCCAAGTCAGCCTTCACATTGACAACCAGAGAAGCCACCATACAGAATGTGATGTACCAGTATAGCCCTAACTACCATTTTGCTTTGGGTCTATCCTGGAATAGGATTTTGGAAGAATTTGACACAAAGATCACTTTCAATATTGGGTACGAAGCTACCTACTATGGACAAGTGCTCAAATCTCTTATCCCGGAAATCAACTATAGAACGGTCAACAGTGCCGGTCTGGGGATTCAGGGCTTGGTATTATCCGGTGTTGTAGATTTCTAATAACATCCATTTAAACAAGAAAAGGATCAATTCCGGCAGCAATGCCGGAATTTTTTTATCTTTTTACATTTATGGAAAATCTGCCCTCTAGACTATATCAGAATAGGTTTTGAGGCACTTTTAAATATAGTTCTTTTTTTTAAAAAAAAGTTTTTGTAAATGGAAGATATCAGAAAAAGCCGTAGTTTAAGCTTAACCCTTTAAAAGGTGGATCATGAGTCTAAGTATTATGAGAATTCTTCCGATGGTCGTAGCATCGGCAGGTCTTTTTGGAGCAACCGCCCCAACACAAAAAAAGATCAATAAAAAAGATGTAAAAGATTGCAACTATCTTTGTTTACCAAATCCTATGCAGGAGTGTGATGCTCCGTTTGATATTTATGCAGCAGCGACTTATCAGCAAGTGCGGACGCAAGCAGGGGAAGTGGCGGCTGTCACCAATGATAGATTGAACCAGATATTTCCTTCAGGCGCACTTGGAATTCAGCCTTATGATGAATTTGCATGGGGTTTTCAGGTAGGAGCTGGTTACACAGATTACGAGAGGAATTGGAGATTAGGGGTAAACTACAATTTTTTCAAAGCGATTTTTAACAGGCCTTTCAGTGTAGCGTACGGGCAAGCGTATGCTCCTTCGCAGTACGCAAACTCACAAGTGGATAATACTAACCCAGGTCGTATTTTCAGCTCATCTCTTTTTACCAATCTTGAATATGGAAACTACACTCTTTTTAATAATGTCGATGTTCTCGCATCAAGACCAAGCATGATCACCCCCAATCTAGAGTTTACAACACAGTTTGGTGTTGACGTCCAGTTCTTGCAAAGAAGACAGCTATCTGTTTTCACTAACTCCACGACAGATTCAACTCTTACAGGTTATATATCCAACCAAGGGGGATATTTCCAAAACTATCAAAAATACACTTGGTGGGGAGTTGGACCTGAAATTGCGTTCCATTCAAATTGGCATATGGGCAGTAATTTCTTCTTCTTTTTTGATGGACAAGGTTCGTTAGCTTACGGCTTGTCCACTGCAAGGAGCGCAACATTTTCCAAGCTGATTACAAACCAAAATGCCTTCATAGCACAAGAGGCAGCTACCCAAAATTTCATGTACCAATGGTCCCCTGCTATGAAATACCTTTTAGGATTATCATGGTCAAGGGTCATGGACAGCAGCGAGGCTAGACTTTCTTTTAAAATAGCCTATTCCTCCCAGTATTTCTTTTATCTGATGAGATCGATTCAACCTGAAGGTGCTTACCGCTCCGAGAATGGTGCTGGTTTTGGATTGCAAGGTTTGATCTTGAGTGGGGCGATCGACTTTTAAACAAAAACGATCCAGCTTGTGTTTCGAACAAAGGGCCTTTTCAAAGGCCCTTTGTTTTTTTAATGGTGAAGACGGTTTTTTTATAAACAAGACCCCACCAACTATTAAAAAAGGCCTAATCATTTGAGAATGCCTTAAGGAACCGATTTACAACCAAAAACAAAAGTATTTGTTGAATCGAAAATTGATTCTTTCTACAAGAGGGTGTTATGGTAAAAAACGCTCCTTATCTATTTGGTGGCATTCTTACAGCAGGTTCTCTAGCCGTTTTTTCTTTTATTTCCCCTTTTGGCAATCGATTTTTTTCTGAAAAAAATTTCCCGGTAGGGAATGAAATTTTTCTAGGAGCTGTACAAAGAAAAGGTGGTACCCAATTGCAAGAGGGGTGCACTTTTTTGGAATATGCCGCCCCTCAGATTGGTTGCGATTATGCCTTTGATATAGGTGCCGCTGCTACCTATTTTATCTCTTCAGCACAAGGGGGAGAGGTAGCCGTTCTTACAAATGACCGACTCAACAGCATCTTTCCTACAGGCGGCGTCGGAATCCAGCCCCCAGAGTCCTTCTCATGGGCTTTCAAAGTCCATGTTGGACATAAAATTGAGCATGGGAACTGGTTTCTTTTGTCGGAATATAACTATTATAAATCTATTTCAAACTCGGGTTACAAAACTAGTTACGGACAAGCTTTGGCCCCCTCTGCATATGCAAACCAGCAAATCGATAGCACCCCATTTCATACCACCCTTTTTTCCAGCTTGGAAATGGGGACCTATACGCTGTTAAACAACGTATGTTTGATTCTATGCCGTCCAAGTTTGATCACTCCTGACCTCGAATTCACTACCCTTTTCGGGATGGACTCCAATTTTTTGCAAAGAAGGCAGATAAGTGTCTTCACCAATGCAACAACGGATACCGCCTCGGTTGGTTTTATTAGTTCTTTGGGGGGCTATTTTCAAAATTACCAAAAAATAACCTGGTGGGGTGTTGGCCCCTCTATTGGTTTTAAGACTCGATGGAATTTAGGGAGCAATTTCTATTTTTTGGCAAATGCCAATGGTGCTTTAACCTATGGGAACGCTACATCACGCACAGCTACCTCAATTAAAAGAGTTACTAGCAGTGGATCCGGTTTTATCAATTACACCGGATTAGAGGCTGCCGTGCAGAGTGGAATGTACCAATACGCTCCCTCTATGCGTTACCTGATCGGAATTGATTACGAGTATCTTTGTTTTGGAGAAAAAACCCAGGTAAATTTTCAAATTGCTTACGAGACAGCCTACTATTTTAATTTGATACGCTCTATCAATCCCGAAGGGGCTTACCGTGCCGAAAATGGTGCTGGCTACGGCATCCAAGGATTGGTTCTTCGGGCTGGAGTTACCTTCTAGGGGTCTTGAAGCAAGAAAAATTGCGGTCGTGCGATTGCATTTTTTTAAAAAAGCTTTCAAAGCATTTTCTCTAGAATTTAGTTAAAAGCGCCATTTTTTTCTTGGATTAGCCGAGATCTACTGCTGAATGGCAAGCTCGTTTTGCTGGGTAAAAGAGAGGGCTGAAAAATCAAATGCCCTAATATGGGAGTACATCTCCTCGAGGGTTTGCGATCGGTTCACAAGATCACGGAGCTGTTTTGCGCCGTTAAGGTCTCGAAGGTACCAGCACGCGACTCTTCGTAAACTTAAAAGGGCTTTTCGTGGAGCTTCGTAGCGGATAATTTCATTACAGTGCTCCGTCAGTGTATTTTTGACCAGGTCAGGGGTTGGCAAAACCTGTGTTTGGCCACTCAAAACATCCACAATTTCTTGATGGATCCAGGGCCTCCCCATCGTACCCCTGGCAACTAAAATTCCGCTGCAGCCACGATCCAACAGATCTTTTGCAGAGGCCGGATCAAAAATATCCCCATTTCCTATCACATGGATATTTTTTGCGTGCTGTACCGCTTCCTGAATCAGATCACGGTTCGAAAAACCTCTATAACCTTGCTCTCTTGTCCGCCCGTGAATAGTGATGGCACAGACACCCGCAGCCTCCGCTAATTCTACCATTTTCGTGTGGATGAGCTGCTTTTCATCCCAGCCGATACGGATTTTCACCGTGACAGGGATTTCGACACTTTTCACAATTGCTACAAGGATCTCGAAAAGTCGATCCAAAGTTTTTAATAAAGCAGAACCGCTTCCGTCTTTAGTTACTTTATCAACGGGGCATCCGCAGTTTAAGTCCACCACGTCAAAGCCCAAATCCTCTATGATTTTGGCTGCAGCGGGAGCCAATTTCGGATCGCTTCCGCATAGCTGAGCCCCAATCGGATGCATGGAGGGATCAAAATCGAGGAATCGAAACGTGGAGGACTCTTTACGGACAAGGGCCTCCATCTTGCACATTTCGGTGAACATGAGCCCCGGTTTGTATTTTGCACTCAATCTTCGAAAGGGGTAGTCAGAGCATCCTGCAAGAGGAGCATACCAGACATTTGAGGGAAGGAGAAGGTTTTTGAGTTTCAAAGGGCGAATCATAAAAAATGCCTTAATAGTGTCTGCAGACCCTGTAAAAGAAAGAGGGCGAGCATCGGAGAAAGATCTAAAATACCGCCGATAGGGGGGATCCGGTTTCTGAAAAATTTAAGGTAGGGGTCCGTGCACTTTTCTATTAAATTTGACAGGGGATATTTTCTCAGTTCGGGCAGCCATGAAAGCATGATTCGGAACATCAGACAAAACCCGTAAATAGTGAGAAGGGGGTCGATCCAAGAAAGCATATTTGTCCTTAACCTTTGATTGTGCTATAATTTTCGAATTAGATCGGGACGGCCATTTATTTAAATTCGCCTCTTTCAAAGAGGGGCTGCCCTACAATTTTTAATAGGATAACCGATTTTTCAAATCTATGAAAGCTCTAGGAACCTCTTTTCTTTTAAAAAAAAAATCGGACATCTGTCTCCTTCAAAAAAAGGGGGGAGAACGGATCTATGAAAAAACTTTTTTAAATACAGAGGAGAAACTTCTTACAGCTTCCTGTTGTTTATTTGAAGATGTCAAGGTCCGTTTTTACCCCTTACCCGAAACAAGCCTTAAAAATCAAAAAAAAATTCTCGCCCAAAAATTATCCCTGGAGCCTTTGATGGATCTGGCGGGTTTAAAATATTCCTTTAAAAAGGCCCCTTTTGGGGTCGAGGTGCATTTCTTTGAAAAAAAACGTCTAGAACCTTTTGTAGAATCTTTTGACTTCATCACGAGCCCGCAACAGGCATTGTATAGATTTTTGAAAGATTACATGCGATTGAAAGATCCGGCACTGGTGATTATCCCAAAAAAACAGGAGCTATTTTGCATGCATTATACCCGTTGCCGTTGGGCGGGGTTTGCAACTTTGCCCTTTTCAGCTGAGCAGGTGGAAGAGCTGAAAAAGCGTTGGAATTTAGAGGCGGTTTTTTACGGCGATCCCGGGGATAAGGAAAATTTTTTTAGGATCCCTGATTCCTACGAGGCACTGCCTCCCGAGGCGCTCTCCATCGGATCCGCGATCGAATTGCTTGAGACTGAGGGGATCTTTTTTCATCAGCCTTTGGAGAGCCCAGAAGTTAGAAACACCCTTTTGAAAAGAAGCCAATCTATCTGTATTAAATTCGGCTTAATACTGCTTTGCGGCTCTGTTTTTTTACAACAGTTCGTTCACCAAGAAAGTGTCCGATTAGAAAAAGAGTTGAAGTATTTGGAATCTTTAGAGGACTTTGAACAACTTGTACCTCCCAGTCCACCCAAGGTTTCCTCTCTTTTAAGGGATCTTGTTTCTTCTATCGAACCTTTCGATTTAGAACTGGCAGATTTCCAGTTTTCGGTAGATATTTTTGATAAAAAACCCATCTATGAACTGCGGTTCGAATTGAAGGGCTCCTCTCAACAAATGGAAAAATATGCACAATCTGTTACAAAAATCCCTGGATCGATTTTTGCTAAAAGCCAACGAGTTTCTGCATCTAATAAAGACATTTTTATCGTCAAGGTACCTTGCCGCAGTTCCGTATAGTTTTTGGATCTATTTTTTAGGGCTCCCTTTTTTACCGCTTGCACTCATCATTTGTTACGGTTCTGTTTGTGGATATGTTTTACATAAAAAAGGGGAGCTTGTTGAGGGGGGTAAACTTCGTTTGGCCCGCTCAATATTGGAAAAAGAGAGGTATGAAGAATTTAAAACCGTTTATTTGCAAAAAAAAGCTTTCAGCCTTGATGAGACTTTTGCCTCTTTTGAACTATTGAAAGAGTTAAAAAATCCTCAAAGGGAGGTTATTTTGAAGCAAGGAGCTGCTGTTTTCCAAAAAATTGAGGGGCATAAAATTTCTTTCGGGAGGGGGAGTACTAAAAGCTTTCGACCCTATTTTTACGAGGAGAAAAAATTAGAAAAGCCCGTTTACATGGATCAAACCGATCTGATCTCTTTTTTGAAAAAAGTTGAAAATGATCTCTACTGCCAGCGTAATGATTTAGGTGCCGGAGCTCTGTTTTTCACCCATTTCAAAATGAAGAGAGTCGAAGAGAGCTTCGGAAGCTTTTACCTGGTTGATGCAAGAATTATGGAAAAAAGGGGGATACTATGAATAAGAAATTCGAGGTAAAAAAGGGTTGGATCGCCCTACTTATTTTACTGTCTAGCTGTGGCTTCAAAGGGGTCAGCTCCGAACCGGTCTTAATCTCTTTGCAATTGAAGGATCGAAATGGAGTCCAAGAGACGATCTCAGAACCTCACCGATTAGAAAAATATACTCATGTGAATTTTTTAGATCCTCAGCCATACGAAAAGGTGACGTGCCACTTCAAACAAAAGGGTTTTACCAGTTCCAAAGTCCTTTCCTACCATAAAAATGGTCAGCTTATGCAATCTTTGGATGTTCTGTCTGCGAGAGCAAAGGGCGCCTACAAAGAGTTTTTTGAAAATGGTAAAATCAAATTGGAGGCAGAGGTTGTCGAGGGGATAGGGGACCTCTCATTTGCAGCCCAGGAGAGTTGGATATTTGACGGCCACTCTAAGGTATACTATGAAAATGGGACTTTAAAGGCGCTTATTCCCTACAAAAAAGGGATTTTAGAGGGGCTATCTATTTTTTATAAAGAGGATGGTTCAGTTTGGAAACAAACACCTTTTGTTGCGGGTCAAATGCACGGCAAAGAGCTTTTTTTCGGCTTTGATCAGGAAATTCTGGGATCGGTAAATTATGAAAAAGGGCTTCGAGACGGACCTGCATGGGTAGGCGCGAGGCTAAATGGTCTGAATGTACATGAGATTTACCAGAAAGGAAAATTGATAGAGGGGGAGTATAGGGACGCAACGGGAGCTTTACTTTCTCAAGTCGTACAGGGGGAGGGCGTTTGCACCTTCTTTGAAAAAGGGGCTCTTTGCCGGACCGAAGAAATAGCGGGAGGAGTTGTTGAAGGAAAGATAAGTTTTTATCGCCATATGGGTGGATTAGATCATACTTTTGTGCAGAAGAACGGGATGAAAGAGGGGGAAGAGTGGTTTTATCACCCGAACTCAAAACCTAAATTGAGGGTGATCTGGGAAAATGATCAGATTCATGGTGTGGTGCAGTCCTGGTATGATGACGGAGTGATTGAAAGTGAGCGGATGTATGCTTCCAACAAAAAAGAGGGGTCAGCGTTTGCCTGGTATAAAGAGGGTTCCAGAATGCTTATCGAGGAATATGAGAACGATATCCTGATTTCTGGGCGCTATTTCAAAAAGGGAGATTCGGAGCCGGTCTCGAGAGTCAAAGAGGGGGAAGGAACAGCTACTTTATTTGATGCAAAGGGGAATTTTTTAAATAAAGTGTCCTATAAAAAAGGGTTACCGGTTCATGGATAAGGAGCAATGGAGGGGCTTTTTGAAAAAAGTATTTCCTTATGGTAGAGGGGCTCCTGAAAATCTGGTGGAGGAGGTGAGCCCTTTTTTAGATGGGAATGTTCTGAGCTTTTTTCCCTTCTCCGATGAGCTCGATATTGGACCGCTCAATCTTTGGCTTCTTGAAGAGGGGCGTCTTTATTTTCCAAAAATCGAGGGGGATCAATTAATCGTGAAAAGGGTCCTTGAGATCGAACCGAAAAAAAAGGATGCTTACGGAACTCTTGAGCCTTTAAAGACGATCTCTTCTGACAAGAACGAAATTTCCTCCATTCTTGTTCCCGCTTTAGGTTTGGATTTTTCCTTTCATAGAATAGGTCGTGGCAAGGGCTATTATGACCGTTTTTTAAAGGAACTGGATCCCAAAGTTTCTCGTATCTCTATCATCTATAAAGAGCAACTTGTCCCCTCTTTGCCTAAAGAAATTTGGGATCAAAAAGTCGATAAGATTTTTGTCTATTAAATAGGCTCCTTTTAAGGGGTGTTTTTTGAAAATAGGTAGGGATAAAGATGAGGTCGTTTGTATTTTCAATCAATTTTGTTTAAAAGAGTAAAAGAACAGAATTAGTACTCAATAAACGGTCGAGTATTTTGATTGGGCTGTTCATTTTTTGGATTTTTGATTTTACACCCTTTTGGTCCTTCAGGTGAACCCATTGCATTTACAAAGGCACCCGTAGGGACGCTCGGCCAAGCCCCAAAAAGTTCTCCCGTATCGCAAAAAAACGAAACACGAAAGGGGGTTGTGGTCCAGGTGGGATTGGGCTGATTACCCGCATATCCTAGCTCCCACACAAGAGTTACCCAAGGTCCGATATCAAGAGTTTGTAGCTGCGTTCCATCCCAAGAATAGATGGTACAGTGGAGATCAAATGCAGAATCGTTGAAAAGCCTCAGGGTTTGACCAAACAAAGACAAACTAAAAAGGAGGGAGAACCATTTCATCATAACCGAATACTAAATCTCGCCCTTTGGGTTGTCAATCTTCATCTGAAAAATAGGCCCCTTTTATGTCAATTAAGCCCATGTCACTAATGTGAATCCCTTTTAAACGGGGGTTTTTTACGTACTGCATGGACATTTGGTACAATGGAATGACCGGGGATTCTTCAAGTAAAATCTTTTCAGCCACCTCAAGCGCTTCGACGCGGGCTGAACCTGTCAAAGTAATCGCCCTATCTATCAACTCTTTGAATTGGACGTTTTCCCAAAATGTATTGTTTGTCCCAGTATCTGCCGTCCGGAAATTCTGTAAAAAATTGATAGGGTCAGGTACATCGGCGATCCAATTTCCGAGTGCGAGGTCGTAATCTTTTTTGGATACCCTTGAGAAAAAGACTTTCGGTTCTAATTTTTCCAAAACGATCTGTATCCCGACGCTGTCTAGTTGTGATTGAATAGCCTGCGCAAGTCTATTTGAAAGTGTCGATGAGGTATAGGATAAAGTAAAAATTCTAGATTGGGGACAAGAAAGCAGAAGTTCTTTTGCCTCTTCTTTTCCCCCATCGCAATACGCCTTTTCAGTTCTGGAATTCGGACAAATTCTTAAAGAGGGTTTTTGTGAGTTGAAAAGAATGTGCTCACAGATATCCTTACGATGGATTGCAGTTGCAATTGCTTTTCTGAAAGTGGGATTCATCAGGTCATCGCGCTTAGTATTGACCCGTATCCACGTGGTTCCAAGAATGGGATGCGTTGTAAGCCTTCCGGTTTTTAACAATTGATCGCGGCTATCCGGAGGGATGATACCAAATGGGGAGCCCTCAAGATCGATTTGCCCCTTCTCAAAAAGCTGCATCCCCGTTTCATTGTCACACATGTGGAGCTCAACTTTCTCTATCTTTACCTGATCGCGGTCCCAATAAAAAGAATTTTTATTCAAAGTGATCTGGTAATTATGAAACCAGTTGAACAGGGTAAAGGGGCCATTGTAAACCCCGTTTGCACCCGGGTAGGGAAAAAAAACAGGAAGGGTCAAAAGATCCAAAAAGAAAGGTATTGGATGTAAAAGCTGAAATTCCAAGGTGTGGCTATCTAATGCTTTTACACCAAGAGTTTCCAGCTCCTGTTCCCCTTTTTTTATCTTTTCAGCACCTTTGATGTAGTAGAGCAAAAAGGCGTAATCACTCGGAAAATCGGGATGTAAAAGGGTATTGAAGGAGCGGACAAAATCCTCAGCGACAATAGCCCTTCCATCCGACCAATTCGTTTTTTTCAACTTGAACCGGTAAATCGTCCCCGACTCGTCCACGGTATAATCATCCGCAAGAGCTTTTACAATCCCCTCTTTCGATGAGCGGAAGAGTCCCTCGTAAATCATATTGGCGATGCTGATGTCACTAAGAGTTCTAAGCCTTCTTGTATCCAGGGAGTGTGGTTCTGAGACAATATTGAGAGCCAATTTTACCGCCTCTTTTTGAGGTGAAGAGCACATCAAAAGAAGCAGGCTTACAAAAAAGATGACAAAAGAAGACTTTTTCGCACGCATAGTGAAACTATGTTTTTTTATTTGGTCAAATTTACAAATTTTCATCGGGTCGATCCTCCGAATTCTCAATTTTCTAGAGTTTGAAAGTGATGAAAAATTTTGTATTCTTTATTTAAATTAAATTTGTACTATGAGCCTTTTTAAGGCATTTTGCAAGGATTATTTAATTTAGAATTTTATGAAATGTTTTTATACAACTACATATCTGCCCCTCTACATCCGGAATGATCTTGATTTTCTTTATGAAGGGAAACCCAAAAAAAATGAAAAGGGCTCATTGTTAGGTATTGCGATGGTCCTTTATCCCGGATCAAAAGTCGATGTATTGAGAAATTCCAGGGCCCCCCTTGTCGAAATCAAAACACCTCACTATAAGTTTGACATTCCCCTATATGTAGATTGCCGATATTTGACCGATCAAAAGAGGAGAAATTTTTATCTCCCTTCCTTTGATAAGGCTCTAGAAAATCTCTCCTTGATAAAGGAGGGGACACGCTATATTTGGGGTGGAAATTATAGCGAAGGCATTCCGAGGCTCCTTGAGGACTTCCCTCCTAAAGTTGAGTTGAATGCTGAGGAAAAAAAAGATTGGATTCTACAGGGTTTGGACTGCTCGGGACTTTTTTTTCAAGTATGCGAGGGGGCTGCTCCAAGAAATTGCAGTATTCTGCATCAGATCGGGGAAGAGATCGTGGGGGCAGGATTGCACGAACTGCGACCGTTAGATCTCATTTTAACCCCGGACCACGTTGTTGTAGTCGAGTCTGCATCTTCAGTGATCGAATCGGCAAAACGGTTCAACGGGGTTCGAAGGAGCCCTCTTACAAAAGAGTTTTTGGAATTAGAGATCTTCAAAAAGCATCGGATCATCCGCCCTTTTTTCAAAAATTTCCCTGTACTTTGCGAGTTTTTCAGTTGAATGGTCTATGATAGGCTTTTCACTGTCCCCTTTTTTCCTTTTTTTGAAACGGAAAAGGTAGAGAAAATCCTCGACGGTTAGGGTGGGGATTTCTAATTCTTTTACAGAAAGAAGAAGGTGCTTGTCGCTAGAGACAACGGTGAGATCTCTTTTTTTTGAGCCGTGGCATATTTCCATGATAAATGCATCGGCACTCATTTGTGGTGGTGAAAACAAAAGATGAAAAGGGGGATCCCTATGGGTGTTAAGCGAAAAAAAATATTTTGGATTCGAGTCAAATATAATCTCTACTCGGTGCTTTGTACCTTCAAAGAGTCCCCACAAAAAGGGGATGACTTTGTCACGTTGCTTTTCTAAACTTTCCTCTTTTGTCTCAAGGACCCGAAAAATGAGATTATATCCGTCAATTACAAATCGCATGCGGCAGCTTCTGTCATGCTGGTCAAAATAGGATCCAGTTTGTCAAGAGCTTTTCTTCTGTGGGATACTCTATTTTTTGTATCTTGGTCCAGCTCACCAAATGTTTTATTGTAGTCGTATTTCAAAAAAAGTGAATCGTAGCCAAAACCCTGCGTACCGCGCTCTTCATCAATGAGCTCTCCCTCGCACTGGCCCAACACGATTTTGAGACATTTCCCGGGTAGGCAAAGGGCTATTGAGCAGGCAAAATAGGCACTTTTTTCTGCATCCTGAAGTGTTTTTAAAAGTGTTTTGAGTTTATTCCGATTTTCAGCATCGGTAGCGTTCTCCCCTGCAAACCGGCGACTGTAGACCCCGGGTTGCCCTTTTAAAGCCGGGACGACCAGGCCCGAATCATCTGCCAAAGTAAGAATTTGCAAATGATCTGCCGCGTGTTGCGCTTTTATAAGAGCATTCCCTTCAAAAGTATCTTTGTCCTCCGGAGGGGGATTGTAATGGGGGAAGTCTTTGAGGGTATAGATATCAAAGGGATACTTTTTCAAAAGCTCTTTGTACTCACGGATCTTTCCTCCGTTATTTGTTGCAATCAAAAGTTTTAACATCTTCTAACCCCGTTCATGGTCCGTTGCATAAAAAAACTCTCTTTTGGCCTACGGTCTTTTTAATTAGGATGGAACTTTTTTTCGTAAGAATTATCTTCATTTTTTTCCCCCCTCCATCAGCCCTGTTGAAGAATTAGTGACCTCCTTCGGGGTTGATAGAGCTGATAAAAATCTGCAACAATCTGTTAGAAAAAAGGTTTAATCATAGTTTAAAAGACTATCCCCTTTCCTTTAAGGAAAGAAAGCTTTGGATGTTTTTAATTGTATAGGTTTTTCCATTCATCTCAAATGTATCATCGTCACGTCTCCCCTCGAGCTCTTTCGCAAACTTGGATTTGTACGACAAGATGTGATGATCCGCATCCGCGTCATGGGGTCCCAAGATTTTAAAAAGTATCCTCTCGTGGTTAGGGCCCTCAGCAATAAACTGTACCCCGACACCGACCCTTGTGGGGTTGATATCCTCCTCAGTGAGAATGCGCAGATGGTTGAACTCCTTTGATAGAGTGCGCAGCTCATGCTGCAATCGATCCCTTTTTTCCAGGGCAAATTTAAATTCCGAATTTTCCCTCAAATCCCCATAGGAGCGTGCAATTTCGATCTCTTTGGCATTTTCTAAAGTATCGACTTGAATGATCTGCTCGATCCGTTTTTTGATTTTGTTGAAGCCCGCCTCTGTGGTCCAGATAACGGTCTCGTCGTCCAAGGTCTCGGCTGAAGCCAACGAGGGGTGCACGACCTCCGCGAGGGATCTTAAGGTTTTTAGTTCATGCGAGGTTAATGACAGGCATTTTGTTGATAAAAGGAGAAGCTCTTTAAGTTCAGCCACGGAGCAGTGTTGAAAAAGATTACGGATCAATTGGAATCTTTGACCGGTGATAAAACCATGAATTTTTTTTGTGATATCTCGTGCGAGCGGGAAATTTTCAACTTTGCTTAAAAGGGTAAAGAGCGCTTCGAAAAGCCGCTGGTTACCAAGCTTGTCTGCGTAGGGGAGGGTGGTAGATTTAAGGATAGTTTCAAAGAACCATAAAAACGCTTCAGCATGGCGGTCAGGGGAGTGGATCAATTTTTCAACGACCTCCGCGACCTCTTTTGTGAAACCTCTTTTTACGAGCGAGTTTAACAGAAATTCCCGAAGTTGCGATAGGTCTACCTTAAGCAAAAGTTCTTTGAAAAGATCTTTGGAGTCCTCACGGTATTTTTCCAAACAGACCATGTACCTTTTTTTGAATGATATGATCTGGATCTGATCGAGGATTTGCACCGGCAATTGCGCTTTTTTAATGAGGGCCTCTATGCTTCTGGATTCGGTCTCCCCATAGAGATCTTCGAGGATAAAGAAAAGAGACAGCTCCTGGCCATCATTTAACTCGTGCTTCACAAGTGCATCCGCTAAATGGGCCCGTATTTTTTCTTTGAACTCCTGGTTTTTGATCGCTTGAGGGAAATCTCTTAAAAAAGTATAGACCATTTCAATCAAAGTATCTGCATCAGGGCGCTCCTCCAGTTGGTGGATCAACCGATCCTCAAAAGAGATGGCAACAGTTGCCAACCTAAACGGTTCATGCAGTGAACCTGGAATGTGGATCTGGGGATCCTTTTTCATTTTATTGCGGGTAAGCTGCCACCACTTTTGCCATTCGCTTTCAGGAATAACCAGATCGGCCATCTCTTCTTTAATTTCTTGAGCATTTTTGGGCCCGAGATCCTTCAAGAGTTTTTTTATCACCTCTACAGGTTCTTTCCTTGCCATCTGTTCCAACTGGTCGGGACTTCCAAACCTCATGGATAGAAAATGGTTATTGGGCAGGGGGATAAGGCAATGCAGTGCATTCGATAGGGAAAGATCTTTTTTTTGCGCAACGAAATCAAATTCGCAGGTAACCTGCTCTCTTACAAAAGAGACATCGAGCACCTCTCCAACGCCCCATCCCTTTGTATGATAACAGAAATTTTTGGGCTTGAGATGTGTCAAAAGTTCAAGATTTGTCAGTATCCCTTGAAAGGACGGGCGGTCTTTTCCATTCAGAATTTTGAGAAGTTTAGGATAATTGGGATCTGTTTCATAGTGCTTGGAGATCTCTTCTTCAACTAAAGAGACGAGATTCATGCTGTTTGTGGTCTGAAGATCGACCAGATGCCTTAAGATAGAGCGTTTTTCGTCACCCTCGGGAATTTTCTTCCATAAAGGTAGTATGTCCTCAGCATATTTGCCAAAGGAAGTTGCAAATGGGCTATTAGAAACCGCAACAAGAATAGCTTTTAATTCCATCGGGTCAACTTCATCGCAAAAACTATACTCTTGCCAAAGGGAAATAAAGGGAGCAAACTGGTTGTCAAAAATATGTTTTTGAAACTGCTTGAGATATTCCATTTTAAAAACCTTCGATACTGGGTGTAGCGAGTAGTATAAGCGATATAAATTAATAAATGCAAACGTTGTTGCTGTGGGTTGCCAAAGAATCTTGGCATCGTTTACATTAGAATCGAGAACTCTGGGTATTTTACGACTACAACAAAGAGGGGTTTTTAGGACCGTCAAGGTTTCAACGGCAACTTATAAAAAAACTTTTACAAACAACTCTAGACCGGCAAGGTAGAAATGCAAGAAACAAAAAGTCTTTTAGCCCCCTTCGTTTCCAACACGGAGGAAAATATCTTTGTTCTTCAAAATCTACCCGAGGTGTTAAAAGGGGCCCTTTTTTCAAGGTATTCCAGGTCCAAGCTCGGTTTGAGAGAGCTTTTGCTCAAAGAGTTTCTTTTGAATCAAGAGGCTGGTTTTGAAAATCCCGGAGCCGATTTTTCCCAATTAAATATCAAAAAAGCGGTCGATTTCTACGATAGGATTCTCGATGGTTACGGAGACGACTCGGTTGCTGAGCTCGGGGGTGCCCATTTAGCCTTTGAAAGCGTCTCGATGCTTGCAACAAAAATTTTAGAAGATGCCAGGATAGGCGGTTCCCCTTTAGAAAAATCGACCCGTTACATCCCTTTTGATGATAAACTCGAGGGTAAATACCGGTATTACCGTGATCCTGAAATCATGCGATCTCCCTTGGGAGAAGAGTACGAGGCGAGGATGGATTCCCTTTTTTCCACGTACACCTCTTTAATTCCACCTATGACAGAGAGAATAGAACAGCTTTATCCCCTTAAGGAGGGGGTATCGGAGGCTGCTTGGCGAACTTCGTTGAGAGCGCTGGTTTTTGATTGTTTGAGAGGTCTTTTGCCTGCTGCTACGTTGACCAATCTTGGATTTTATGGAAATGGACGTTTTTTTGAGTCTTTATTGATGAAAATGCGTTTGAACCCTTTGCATGAGGTGCAATCGATTGCACAAAAAGGGTTTTTAGAGCTTTCCAAAGTCATCCCCTCTTTTGTGAAAAGGGCAGAATTAGGCCACCGCCATTACCAATCTTTTGAAGAGTATATGGCGGATTTAGACCGGTACACTGGTGTGGTTTGCCAACTAAAGCCGGTCGTAAAAGAGCCGGGTTTTGGTGTGCGACTTGTCCAGGCTCCGGATAAAAATTGTGTCGACAACCTGCTAGTTTCTTTGATCTACGAAAAAGAGGGTGGAGACTACGCTTCCATTCTTGGCAACGTGCAGTCGTTTAGCCACAGCAGGAAAAAAGAGATCCTTGAAGGGCTTGGCGCGCTTAGAAAAAATAGGCGCCATAAATCCCCGAGAGCACTAGAGCATATAGATTTTACTTTCGAGATCACAGCCGATTTTGGTTGTTATCGTGATCTGCACCGTCATCGAATTTTGACGCAGCATAGAAAAAAATTGGATTGCGATCTGGGGTATTTTTTACCTTTAGAGATTCTGGGGACAGAGATGGAGCCCGTTTACGTAAAGGCTTTAAACGAGGCGAAAGATTTTTTTGATAGATTACAAAAAGTTTGCCCTCAAGAGGCGGAGTATGCGGTGCCCATGGCGTATAATATCCGATGGTGTGTCAAAATAAATTTGAGAGCTTTGCAATGGATGGCAGAGTTGCGCTCGACCCCACAAGGGCACCCCGAATATCGGAAGGTGGCTCAGGAGATGACAAAAAGGGTATTGGAGTTGTTTCCACACTTTGCCCCCCTTTTAGGTTTTGTGGATTTTTCAGAGCACGCAATTGGCAGATTGGCTCAAGAAGAGCGTAATTTGAAAAAAAGGGGGGATAGAAATGGTTCCTAAATTTTCGGGGGGTGTTTTAGGGGGTGCTTTTTTAGTCACCGGGAGCTGTGTTGGGGCCGGAATGTTGGGTTTACCAATAATGACAGGCCTTGTAGGGTTTTACCCCTCACTAATTCTATTTGCAGTAGTAGCCTTTTTCATGACTTGCACCGCTTTGCTTTTAGTAGAAGTTCAAGAGGAGTTCGACCGCCCTGTTAATTTGAGCACCATGTGTGGATTTTCCCTTGGAAAGGTGGGGAGGTTCCTATGTGGAGCGACCTATCTATTTTTATTTTACGCACTCCTTGTAGCTTATACTGCCCTCTCTGGGCATCACACGTCTCTTTTACTGAACCATTTTTTTTCGGTAAACGTTCCCGATTGGGGAGGCAGCCTGTTTTTTGTGATTTTATTTGGGGCGGTTGTCTATCGTGGCACAAGGCCGGTGGATCTGCTAAATCGGTTTTTCATGATTTTTAAGATCTTGGCGTATCTTGGACTAATATTTTTAAGCGCCCAGTACATAGATAGCTCCTTATATAAAAGAGTGAACTGGACTTTTTTGCTCCCTGCTATTCCGATCCTCATCATTTCTTTTGGATTCCATAATATGGTTCCGACTCTTGTAAAGCATTTTAAAAATGAGACTCAAAAAGTTGTCTCGTCCATTTTTTGGGGGGTAGTTATCACGCTTGTGATCAACCTTTTTTGGCAGTGGGTCGCTTTAGGAACCATTCCTGTCGGAGGTGAACAGGGGTTGATGAACAGCTATTTCAAAGGGATTGATGCAGCGCAATCGATGTCTTACCTTTTGTCTGATCCATCGATTTCTGTTTTCAGTAGCGCATTAGCTTTTTTTGCAATCATGACCTCGTTTTTAGCCCAGTCCATGAGCCTAGTCCATTTTTTACAAGATGTGACCCAGGTAAAAGTTGCCGAGGGTAAAGAGAGCGGCTCTTTGACCGTTTTAGCGCTTCTTCCCCCTCTAGTGATCGCTATCCTCGGTCCAAATCTATTTTTTAGTGCTTTGAATTTTGCCGGAGGTATTTGCGCCATGCTCCTTTTTGGGGTTTTCCCGGTGATGATGTGCTGGGTTAAAAGGTATCATAGAGGCCATTTTAGGGGGTTTTTGGTCCCTGGTGGCAGAGGGGCATTGTTGATACTTTTTATATTTTCGGTCTTCGTCATGGTATACCAATTGCTTTCGATTATGGGAATCGTTGAGGGTGTCTGATCTATTTGCTTTGCGCAGTGTCTACGAGCCAAAAGGGGATCAGCCTAAAGCCATTGAGTATCTAACGCAAGGAATACTAAATAAAGCTGCGTCTCAGGTGCTTTTGGGGATTACCGGGTCGGGTAAAACCTTCACGATGGCAAATGTGATTCAAAACGTACAAAAACCGACGCTTGTTCTGGCCCACAATAAAACATTGGCAGCCCAGCTTTACCAGGAATTCAAAACATTTTTCCCCCACAATGCCGTCGAGTACTTTGTATCGTACTACGATTATTACCAGCCGGAAGCGTATATTGCGCGGACCGATACCTATATAGAAAAAGATCTTGCGATCAACGACCGGATCGAGAGGATGCGACTATCTGCTACCAAATCATTGATTGAGAGGAAGGACGTGATCATAGTCTCGTCTGTTTCTTGCATCTATGGTATCGGAGCTCCCGAGTATTTTGCAAAAATGCAACTGAAATTGCAGGTCGGTAAAAAAATAGATAGGGATGAGCTCCTCCTCAAGTTGGTAGAGATACACTACAAGAGAAATGACCTTGAGCTAAATCGTTCTCAATTTAGAGTGCGTGGCGATGTGGTGGAGGTTTCTCTTGCATATGAGGAAAATATTGCGGTACGGATCGAACTGTTCGGAGATGAAATCGAGCGGCTAAGCTTGGTGGATCCTTTGACGGCGAAGGTAATCAAAAGGGAGGATTCGGTAACAATATTTCCCGGTTCCCACTATGTGATGCCTGAAGATGTTAAAGAGGATGCGATCGATGTGATCAAAAAAGAGCTTGAGGAGCGTCGGGCTTTTTACCTCGAAAATCAGCGTCCACTAGAGGAGCATAGGATTCGGGAGAGAACTTTATACGACTTGGAGCTGATCCGTGAAATCGGCTTTTGCAAAGGGATAGAGAATTACTCGAGAGCCTTTTCAAACCGAAACCCCGGAGATCCACCCTCTTGCCTCATCGATTATTTCCCTAGTGATTTTCTTTTATTTATTGATGAGTCACACCAAACTGTTCCCCAAATTGGAGCGATGCGAAACGGAGATAAGGCAAGAAAGACCCCCTTAGTGGAGTATGGATTCCGTTTACCCTCCGCTTTTGACAACAGACCGTTATCTTTTGAGGAATTTCGTCAGAAAATACAAAACATTATCTACGTCTCGGCAACCCCTGGCCCCTATGAGTTGGAGGATAGCGAGGGGAGAATTGTTGAACAGATCATACGCCCTACCGGTCTTCTTGATCCGACAATACAGGTAAAACCAGCTCTTTACCAGGTAGACGATGCCCTTTCTGAAATTCAAAAAGAGATCGAAAAAGGGGGGAGGGTTTTAGTCACAACGCTCACAAAAAAATTAGCAGAAGATCTTACAAAGTATATGCAGGAAATTGGAATTAAGACCCAATATCTGCACTCCGATATCGATACCCTTGAAAGGGTGAAGATCATTAAACAGCTCAGGACAGGGGAGTATGATGTTTTAGTGGGGATAAACCTATTGAGGGAGGGGCTTGACATGCCGGAGGTCTCCCTTGTTTTGATTTTGGATGCTGACAAAGAGGGATTTTTAAGGTCAAAAACAAGTTTGATCCAAACATGCGGGCGGGCGGCAAGGAATCGAGAGGGGCGTGTGGTGATGTATGCCGATACCATCACTAAATCGATCCAACAGACGCTAGAGGTCACACAGAGCCGAAGAAAACACCAGGAGGAGTATAATAAAAAGCATCAGATCGTGCCTGCATCTGTCCATCGCGATCGGGTTGAGACATTAAAGGAGACCTTCTTTCAGGAATTGGAAACAGAGGTGGAATCGGTAGGAAAACAGACACCGCTCACCCCTAAAGATCTGGAAAGGAAAATCAAGCTTGTCGAAAAAGAGATGCGTTTGAAGGCAAAAGCGCTCGATTTTGAAGGTGCGATAAAATTAAGAAATGAACTTGATCATTTAAAGAATGTCGCTATGCAGCAGGATCATTTAGATTGACATTAAGATTAAAAAAAAATAATCTACGGCAAATTATTTTGACTCCGAATGCTTTTTTATTTTTTGGTGTGTATCCCAATATTCCTTTTTGCAAAAGACCCTTTTCCTATTGGATTTTCCGTCCCGGAGTCTAAAATAATAGACCATATACCCAACAAAGAGTGGGATTTTGCCCCATTGGTACCGGGTGATTTGTCGACGTATATTTATGATGAGGAAGAGGCGTATTACAAAGACTACCAGAGATCCTACTACGCCATTACAAAAATCAAAGCGGGTGCAGATTGCATGCGTCATTATGAGATTCTAGCTAATGGTTGCATTCCCTACTTTGAAGATCTGGAACTGGTACACTCAAAAACAATGACCCATTTTCCCAAAGAGCTTGTTTTAGAGGCGATGAGTCTTCCGGGGGTGAGTTACCGGAACATTGACCACACGAAATTTGACAAAAAGCGCTATTTTGACATTTTAGAGAAGTTGCTTAGCCACACAAGAAAACATTTAACCTGTAGAAGCATGGCGCAATATGTCTTGGACTGCATGGGGTGTCCCAATCCAAAAAAGGTGGTCTATTTAAGTTTCGACCAGATGGCCGATTATTTGAGATGCACTACCTATATAGGGTTTAAACAACTTTTGAAAGAACGTTGTATTGTTTACCCCAGAATCAACCGGCTCTATAAAGATTCGCAACTGCCGCCGCATCTCGACTATGGAAAGGGATTTACAATCGGCCGCATTTTACCTTTACAAGAAGAGAAAATTTTAGGTTCCCTCTACAAACTCCATCAGGAGTGCCCTGTAGATTTAGTGGTAGTAGGGTCAGTGCATCGTGTTCCTTTAGGATGGATTAAATATCTAGAAAAAAATAAATTCAAGGTCGCCTATATCTGCGGAGAGGATTTTCATGTTTGTCCTTTTCATGCATTCCAAAACCTATTTATTCGGGAATATTCCTCATTAGGAACTTAAGAGTTGGCTATAAAAATCCTCTTGAAGGGGGGTCTTGAGTTTCGCTAGAATAGAAATATGACAAAATATTTACTCTCCCGCTTACCTGGCGTATTGTTGGTCTTCGGTTTTTTGATAATAATTCATCATTACCAACTCAGTGTTTTTCCTCTCAAAGAAAATAGCGGAGCCCCTTTTTTTCGCTCCGAGATAAAAAATTTCGATATTTTTTTGATATCCTCGGAGGAGAAACCGGTCAAAGAAGAGCTCATAGAGTCTTTGATTTACCAAAAAGGGGTACAGGTCAAAGTCCATCTTTTAGATGCAACCGAGCATAAGGAGGTGTATCCTCTTGAAAAAATACACTACAGAAAAGTTGATCCTAAGGATGTTTTAGATGTTTTTCACAGTACCGTCCTAGCGCTAGACCCGGCGCATGTCTTGGTCTTCATCGATCCGTTTGAAAAAAATATCCACCCCTATTTGCTTTACAAAATCAGACATCTTTTTGAACACCGGGATGTCAAAGCGGTTTATACTGACAAAAAAATGAAACCCACACAGCATCGACTTGGTTTTGAAAGAGCGAATATAAAAGCGTACCAGGCGAGCCTTGTCCAGCAGATAAACATGGAGAAAATAAGAACCTTTGAAGACTACCATCAAGGGATTTTATTCCTCACAGCTGAGAATTTCCTTTTTTCAACAAAAGTTCTAGACCCTGAGCCGGAGATGGAAGATTGATACAAATTTACAAATATTTTGAAAGGAAGGAATGCGTATAAAGTATATTGTCCATCTGTTATTCCTTTCGGTCAGTTTTCCTTTAATCTCTCTTGGAGTCGATTTTTTAGTTCCGCACAAAAACTTTTTAAATCCCAAGGTCATAGAACAAAAGGATTTTCTAAAGCCCGAAGTAATCTCCATAGATATACCTGGTTTTCCTGGGGCTTATAACCCTGCGTTGATCGAACATTTTGAGGGGTATCTCCTTTTTTTTCGGTACGATGTGCCGTTAGAGCATATCTACAAAAAAACCAAGTTTAAATATATGAGCTACATAGGCTTCGTATATTTGGATTGCGATTTCAAGGTCGATTCAGAGGTGAAATTTCTTAATTTGAACAACCCTTACTGTGAAGATCCCCGTGTAGTTCGCTTCGGAGATAAAATAGTCATGTTCTTCAATACAATAGAGCGGCTTGATCCCACCTCAAGGTCGATGAAGATGGCTTTGATAGACCCTGACACCGGTGAGGTGGAGTATGTATGTAAGTTACCCGGCAAAAGAAAGAATCTAGAAAAAAATTGGACCCCTTTTGTGCGCAATGAAGGGGGGAAATCGAGCCTCTTCTTCGTGTATGACTACCAGAATCTGGAAGTGGTCGAATTGACCAAAATTGACTCGGACTGGCAAATTTTAAGCACGAAAACAAATCCACTCTTTGGGCCGGACTATTTGGATTGGAAAGAAAAGTGGGGTCCCTATAGAGGGGGAGCTCCGCTGATCGAGATTGACAATGAGATTTTCTGTTTTTCCCACTCTTGCTTTATAGAGACGTTAAACGTTTGGGGAACGGATCGTAGAAACTACTACTACAATGCGGGGCTGTTCACCCTCTCCAGCGATTTTTCGACACCTTTGAAGTTATTACCAAATCCGATTTTATACGAAGGAGCCTATGATTCACCCCGTAAAAGAGCTCCAAATAAGTGGGTTATTTATCCAACCGGGGTTGTTTATAAACCTCAAACCGGAAAAATTTATCTTTCTTTAGGTGAAAATGATGGAAAAATTAGAATTTTAGAATTCGATAAAGATCGTTTAATCAGTCAGTTGACCCCTTTTCAAAAGTAACAAAAAGAATTTTCATGCTTTTGCCCTTAATTTCCGCTTTTCTAAGCTTATCTATATCTATTGTGGGCACCATCGATAAAAGGGACGGTATCGGACGGCAGTCGATTGAACTTGGCATGGGTCTCAAAAAAGATTTCAATATTCAGGTGGTCCCTTTTGGAACCTATGAAGGTTTAACATGTGAGGAGGAATTGCTGATTGAGACCGATATGAGAAATCTGCATCCCCTAGTTTTGTTGAACACCTCTTTGCCGGAGATCCCTTATATGGTCGAGGTTTTGAAGAGATACAAAAGAACGGATCAGAAATATGTTGTTTACACGATGCATGAATCGGACTCTGTGGATCCCCATTTTGTGAAATACTTAAATTTTTTTGATTCTGTTTTAGTCCCTGACCCTTTTTTGGTCGAGGTTTTTCAAAAGAGCGGGGTATCTTCTCCGATTGAGGTGATCCCGCTGGCGGTAGACCTGGGAATTTTTTTATCGCAACATTTAAAAAAAAAGATCCATAAACCGTTTGTTTTTGGAAATTTTTCGAGCTGCATAGCTAGAAAAGATCAGATGGTCCTTTTAAAAGCGTTTTCAGATGCATTTAAAAATAATCCGGATGTCCAGTTAATCCTTGCCCCAAGAGGGGGAGATCGCCGTTGTATCAGGGATTTGAAAGACGAAATTTTAAAAAATCAGCTGCAAAATGTGAAATTTCAAATCGAATCTAAGACCAAGGGTAATTACTTAAGGGCATTTCAAGCTATCGATTGCTACGTCTCCCCCTCATGGGGAGAGGGATTCAGCATCCAACCGAGAGAGGCGATGGCTTTGGGGATCCCTGTTATTGTATCAGCTAATTCGGGGCAAAAAACAATAGCTGAGTCGGGTCTGGTCTTTTCTTTGAGAAAATCTTCGCCGATAAAAGCCGAGTATTCCTGCATGTTGAACAGTTTTAGCATGGGAAAAATGTTTCAATCGGATAGACAAGAGCTCAGCAGTTTTTTGAGGTTAATTTACGACAACAAAGAGCAAATTCTAAAGGATAATTTCCATCTTCGTGAGTGGGCTTCCCGGTATGACATTCAAAAAGGTTCGTTTCTGGAACAATTTAAGGAATTTTTTATAAGGAACTATGGAGATCATTAAGAATACACTGCAGGCACTCTTTTTTTTCACTGTTTTTCTGCCTCAGCTCTTTTCTATCAGTATACTTTCTGATAATCCGCTTCTAAAATCTAAGGACTGTTTAGAAGCGAGTAGAGCTATTGGCTGGGAGGTGCATTCTCTATCCATCCCCTCTTTCCCTAACGCTTACAATCCCTCTATTGTAGCATGGGAGGGGGAGTTTCTCCTTTTTTTTCGTTACGACGAAAAAAGAGACCATTTATTGAACTCAAAGAAGTTTGAAGCGCTTACCTATATAGGGGTAGCAAGACTAAATAAAGACCTAAAAAAAATCGGGGCAGTTAAAATTTTGAACCTTATGAGCTCCTATGCAGAGGATCCCAGAGCTATCCTTTGGAAGGGAAAGGTGGGAATTTTTTATAATGATCTCACTTTTGGGGAATCGTCTCAAAGGAGGATGAAGGTTGCAGTTTTAGACCCTAAAACGCTTAAGATAGATGCTATTTACCCCCTTCCTAGCGCTAAAAAAGGGACCGAAAAAAACTGGACCCCACTAATTTTTGAAGAAAATGGGGATGAGTTAGGTTTTGTATACAGTTTTGATGATCTTTCCATTTATAAGATGGACTTTTTTGATGACGAGGTGACTGTGCGCTCTCTTGGTAACAATCGGCTCAAAAATTTCCCTCTGGAGTGGGCGCGCCGCTACGGTCTGTTGAGAGGTGGTGCCCCGGCATTTTTTGCAGAACAGAGATACTGGGCTTTTTTCCACTCTATGCATAAAGTAAAAACGCCAGTAAATGCGGACAAATTTCTCAAAGAGTATTACTACCTTCCGGGGCTGGTCACCTTTGTTGTGTCCCCGTCGATTAAGATGCTCGAAATAAGCTCTTACCCTATTTTATTCGAGGGGGCTTTTGATACTCCTAAGACCCGCTGCTTCGAAAAAAATGTCATTTACCCAAGCGGATGTGTGTATGATCCTGAATCACGTGAGGTTATTTTAACCGTTGGAGAAAACGATAGCGGAATTAAAATTCTCAAGACAAAGTTGGATCGACTCAAAAGCTCTTTAAAAAAGGTTTAAAAAGTGCGATATTTTATAGCTATATTCCTATTTGTTTTCACCTGGATCTCCCTCGATTCTGTTGAGCCAAGGACGCACAGAATTTTGGCCTGGGTTGCGTATATGGAGGTTTTATCAAAAAATCTATCGGACAAAAATCCCAGATTTGACCAAGATATCCACCTTTTATTTGCCGATCTCATAAAACTAAAAGTTGTGGAAAAGATCGCAGTCTATGGAAGTTCAGCACAGATGTACCCGGTTTTAGGGGCTTATTACCTGCGTTATTTTGGAAGGGGAAAATTGTACCATCGCCCTTTTTTAGAAAAAGAACAGGAAAAAAATCTTGTGTCTCAAATACAACTTTATTTGAAAAGTTATGTCTTACAGAAATTTGTTACACAGGAAAAAATTAGTCCTATGGAGACAAATATCGAGATCGTAGTGATTGATTTTTCAAAACAAAGGGGGGATTTTGATGCAATTTATAAGGAGTGCAATCCCCATTTGTCTAAGGATGCTTTGTTTTGGGTACACACACAAAAAGGGCAGATTTTAGAGCTGGAAAAATACGGTCTAAAAAAAATAGAGATCTATTCGTTTGAGGAGGATTTTCCGGTGGCGGTCTATAGCTTATAAATCCAAAAAAGGGCCCCTAAACTCTTCATCGTTATCTAGGGGGTAAGCGGATTTAAAAACGGTCTATTTTTTTGCCGATCTGGATCAATTCGAAGGTAGCTTCGTTCATAGTCACAGGATCGAGAAGGTTTCTGCAATCAAAAAACAGATCCCCTTTAGTCAAAAGACGAGCTTTTGTCCAATCAAATTCTAGAAACTCTTTCCAAGGGGTAGCAAGTAAAACCGCGTCTACACCTGCTAAAGCCTCGATAAGAGATGCTTTGACCTCAAAATTTGGGGAATCATTTTGAACCTGGGTACCAGCGATAGGATCATAGGCCTGGATAAAGGCCCCCTTCTTGACCATAATCTCCATTAATTTCAGTGCAGGGGATGCGCGCACGTCGTCGGTTTCTTCTTTGAAAGCAAGACCAAGCAAAGCGATTTTTTTCCTGTCGAAACTCCCTAGCATCGTTTCTAGACGATCTACTATTTTTGAAGGGCGAAAGTCATTTACATCAACAGCCGCTTGAATCACATGGAGCGAGGTTCCGTTTTTTTCTGCAGCTTTTAAAAATGCAAGGGTGTCTTTAGGAAAGCAAGATCCGCCAAATCCCGGACCCGGTTTCAGGAACTCTGCGCCTATCCTTTTGTCAAGTCCGATCCCCATCGCTACTTCATCCACATCTGCCCCAACCAATTCGCAAAAATCTGCGATTTCGTTGATAAATGAGATTTTGACCGATAAAAAAGAATTAGCTGCATATTTTATCATCTCAGCTGATGCGATGGAGGTAGAGAGAAATTTAGCCCCTTTTTTTAAAATAGGAGCGACTATTTTTTTAAATAGTGACGCAGTATCGGGATTTTCGGCTCCAACGACCACCCTGTCCGGGTTCATGAAATCATTGACCGAGGAGCCTTCACGCAAAAATTCGGGCGCATACCCTATTTCAAAAGGGGTATTGAAATGATTGTGGTTAGTGATAATCTCTTTGATCTTTTGGACAGTCCCCATAGGTACGGTGCTTTTGACAAAAATAGTCTTAGGATTTTTTAAATTTTTTCCAATTGTCCGAGCAGTGTCAAAAACAAAATCAAGGTTGGCCTCCCCGTTTAATGATTCAGGGGTTCCGACGGTAATAAAAATGATGTCATTCGACTGTATTGCTTCGGCGACCTCGGTGGTGAAAAAGAGTCTGTTATCATGCAAGTTTTTTATGACCAACTCCTCCAAACCATGTTCGTAAATAGGGATCAAACCATTGTTCAAAGAATCAATTTTTCGGGTATCAAGATCGCAACAGGTAACCGTATGGCCAATTTCTGCCAAACAAGTACCAAGAACCAATCCCACGTACCCTGTTCCTATGACACCGATTTTATAACAACGAGCATCAGATGCAAACCCTTTCGATGAAAGTATTATTGTCAAAAAAACAAAAAAGAAAAAGAAGCGAGAAAAAAATAGAATGTGCATGAGGAAATCCTTAGCAGTTAATCGAATTGATGATAATCTAAAACAATCTTAAATTTAAAATATATAAGTCGTTGTAATTAAATAAGTTTTGAATCTGTTGTGAATTTGATCTTTAAAATATTATTTTCGATTCTGTTGAAATGGAATCTTTGCGCAGAGGCTCCTACTGATATTCCCTTTCAAAAGAAAAATCTTGTTCTCATCATATCCAGCAGTCAATTACCTGTTTTTAATGTACATAGAGCCTCGTGGAGAAAATACATGCACAAATTCTCCACTGATTTTGAGTGCTACTTCATAGAATTTGATCCTGAACTGGATCAGGACTATTTTGTTGATGGGGATATTTTAAAAATTCGGGGGGTGGAGTCTTACATCCCCGGAATTTTTGACAAGACAGTTCTGGCTCTATCCTATTTTGAAAAAAGATTTTCTGAATTTGCTTTCATTGTAAGGCCAAATCTTTCTTCTTTTATCTATTTTCCGGCCCTTAAGAAGTTTCTTGAGTCTCAAAAAAAAGAGCGATTTTATTCCGGAAGTCGCTCTTTATATCAAAATTACCAAAATAATGAGGGAGATCATCTGTTTTTTGGGCATGGGTCCTGTGTAGTGTTTTCAAAAGATCTTGCCGAGGTGCTTGTAGAAAAAAAGGGTCAGTATATGCAATTGCCTTATTCCAAATTTCATGCGGACGATCTTCTTTTCGGAAAAATTTTCAAAAAGGAGGGGATACCATTAGTCCCATTCCAAAGCTTTTATATTGAAAAAAACATAGATCCCTACAAGATTTACTCAAGAATACCGGACGATACATTTCATTTTAGGATAAAGGTCTCTACAGGTGAGGACCGGCTTTTAAAAGAGAAAGTAATTCACAATAAATTGTACGAAATCTTTTATGAATAATGTTCTTGCGCTCTTTCTGTTTTTTTTTCCGCTATATGGAATGAGCCAAACAAAAATAAGAACGGGAAAAAATCTTGTGCTGCTCTACTCATCCGAGGAGGGATTAAGAGAAAAGATTTTCAAAAATTTTTGGCTTAAGATGCTGGATGCCGAATCGGACAATTTTGACTATGTATTCATAAAAAAAAATCGGGACTTGGAGGGGGAGGTAAGTGTATTTTCGGATAAATTAAAGCTCGATAGCCGGCTTAAGTCCTCTTTGAAAAGAGAATATAGTTTGTATAGCGTCTTAATGTTTATAGGTCCACAGCTTGAAGCATACGATTATGTGATAAAAGTTGAAATTGATACTATCCTGATTTTCTCGAGACTAAAGAAGATCCTCGAAAAAACTCCCTTAGAAAAACTTTACCTTGGAGATGTCTCTTTTAGAAAGTTCGGCGACGAGACAATACCTTATGTGCATAGCGAGTGTATGGTTTTTTCCAGGGATTTGGCAAAGCTTTATTTGGAACAAGACAGTTTCAGAGAGGATTCTAAAGAGGAAGGATGTGATGAGGACTGTATTTTTGGAAGGTGGATGCATGTCCATAATATCAGACCTGTTCCTATTCCAAGTTTACGTTTTAACAGTTATTTCAAACCGATTAGATTTTATAAAACTTTGCCCGATTTTATTTTTGAATTTAATATTCAAATGACTTTTAGAACAAAATCTCGTTATTATTATGAAAAATTTTTTGCTGAAGAGCTTTTGGAAATTTTTTCATAAAATAGTTATAAAAATGAATTTCAAAAAAAATAAAACCCTTAATTTTGTTGTGGATAACCCTATATTAATTAGCGAAAAATGATTTTTTTAAGAGCTTTATCTTTTTTTATCCCCTTATTTCTAGGGGCTAAAATTGCAGTAGTAACTTTGGTTGTTGGTGACTCTTATACGAAGACTATGGAGATCCCTTTAAAAAACAAAGTTCTTTACTGCAAAAAATTTAACTATGATCTTTTTGTCGGGGACAAAAAAACGCATGATAGGGAGTTTTTCCAGTGGGAAAAGATTAAAATTTTATCAAAAATTATGGAGGATACCTCCTATGAATGGGTTTTTTGGACCGATGCAGATGCGATGTTTATGAATTTTTCGATTGCACTAGAGCAGTTCATAGACGATGATGCCCTTCTCATTATTTCAAACGATTACAACGGCTTGAACAACGGCCACTTTTTGATTAAAAATTGTCCCGAATCAAGAGCTTTTATGAAAAATGTGTGGAACAGAGTCGATTGTATTCGGGGTGGTAATGAGGAGCAGGAAGCGATGGGAAGAGAGATTTTTGAAAATCCTCTATTTTCAAAAAAAACCAAGTTTATTCCTCAGAGGATGTTCAACTCTTTTTCAAAAGAAAGTTTCCACCATTTCAAGGTCTGTTATGAAAAAGGGCTCTATCAACCAAAAGATTTCATCGTCCATCTTGCAGGTTTGCACGATCCGGTTTATTTGACTGAGAAATTTGCCTATTTTGAAAAACAGGTGGAATCGCGCCCCTTGGATTACCTCCATTTTCTCTCCTTTTACGGCCAAAAAAACCGGCTTAAAAATAACCCTTATGTCACCATTTTTTTAGAAAATCAGTGTTCGGAAATTTTCAGGTCTACGCCCGAAATACTTGAAGGGGTAGAGGAGATCTATTTTTTACAAAAGGATCTTGGTATCATAGCGGGTGTTATCCAGCCTTTTTTGAAAGAAACTGTCTCATTATATTTTAGAGGAATTGATACCACCACGTCCATACTTTCCGAATTTTTTCAATTTAAAAAAACAAAACAAACTTTAAAAGTTTTTTCTGGGTTTGAGGAGCTTGGAATCCTGCTAGAATCAGAAAGGAAAAAACTGATCTTTTGTCTGGATGAAAGGTATTTAATAAAAAAACTTCCTAACTTTGAGAAATTTCTTCAAAAAAGAACTTTGAAGATTATTTTTACATCAAAAAATAAAAAACGGGAGTTAGATCTGTTTTTATCGGACAAAAATATACCAGTTATAGTCTATCCATTTGAGAAAGGGGAGCTGTATTGCATAGGTTAGAAGGGCCGTTTTTTTATCTCCAAATGTCCAAACGGGAGCTCTTCAAAAAAGCGACTCTTTTTCATGGGTCTTGAGGTTCCCCATAAGAAGCGGTAGGCTGTGAAGGTAAGGGTGAGCTTGCGCTCAGCGCGAGTCATACCTACGTAAAGGAGGCGCCTTTCCTCTTCCAAATCATGAAGTTCAAGCTTCGAATTGATATGGGGCAGGATATCCTCCTCCAGACCGCATATGTAACATGTGTGGAACTCGAGCCCTTTAGAGTTATGGAGCGTCATTAAAAACACCTTAGGATCCATGGAGTGCGCTTCATCAAAACTTTGACGTAAAGAGAGCTCTTCGAGGAATTGCACTACAGTCAGATCCGGATTTTCCTCTTCCCACTCAATAGCTTTTGCAATTAAAGCTTCCACGTTCTCTTTTCTGTCTTGGTAGGTCTCTTTGTCCTCTTTTAGATAATCAAGGTAGGATGTTTCCTTTAATATTTTCTGCAATTTTTGCGCAATTGAGGGGATACCCCCCGCGCTATTAAGAATATAGGTAAATTTATCCAGTTCTTGCTTTTGTTTGGAGGAGAGGGGGAGATTGCGTGTATCTTCGAGTATTGTAGCAAAGGGGAGCATGCTTTGATTCTGGAATTCTTTGATCTTTTCAAAAGCGGCATTTCCAATCCCCCTTTTTGGGACATTGATCACCCTTTGAAAAGCGATGAAGTCATTTTTGGAAACTGTCAGCCGCAGATAGGAGAGAAGGTCTTTCACCTCACGTCGTTCGTAGAAGGAGAGCCCCCCAACTATGGTGTAGGGGATGCGCTCTTTCAAAAGGGCATCCTCCAGGCTTCGGGATTGGGCATTTGTTCTGTATAAAAGGGCAATAGTAGAAGGGTCTTGTCCCCGATCGATCGCATAGCTCACATCGCGAGCTATAAATTGTGCCTCCTCTCTTTCATCAAAAAAAGGGCGCACCTGAATTTTTTCTCCATCCCCCAAGGCGCTCCAAAGGTTTTTTTCATATCTGCCGCTATTGTGTGCAATCAAAGCATTTGCAGCTTTCAATATATGGCCTGTCGAGCGATAGTTTTGCTCCAATTTGATTACTTGGGCGTTAGGAAAATCCTCTTCAAAACCCAGAATATTCTGTATACTCGCCCCCCTCCATGAATAAATAGATTGATCAGGGTCACCGACGACAAATAGATTTTGGTGAGAGTCTACTAAAAGTTTAGTCAATGAGTACTGGGCATGGTTGGTGTCCTGGTACTCATCGATCAAGATATAGCGGAAGCGGTTTTGGATCTCCTGTTTTAGTGCGCTTTGATCCCGCAACAAAAAAACGGGCAATAGAAGGAGATCGTCAAAATCTATTGCATTACTCTCTTTCAAACGGGCTTGGTAACGCTCATAAATTTGATAGAAATGGTCTTTCCCCCTTTGGTGCTGAAAATCGATAGGCAAAAGTAAGGCATTTTTGGCATCGCTGATCGCCTGGCGCGTATCTTTTAAATGCCCCTTTTCGGGTTTCATATCAAAATCTTTAAAACACTCTTTCAAGAGAGAATTTGTGTCCTCCTCATCATAAATCGAGAACGAGGTTTTGAATCCTAAGAGTTCTATCGACTCCCTTAAAAACCGGGCTCCAAACGAGTGAAATGTTGTGATCAGCGGGGGGTAGGGGCAAATAGAAAGTATCCTGTCGCGCATCTCTTGAGCCGCTTTGTTTGTAAATGTGACGGCCAAGATTTCACTTGGATGGACTCCAGACTGCAAAAGAGTTGCGATCCTTTCGACTACCACACGGGTTTTTCCCGATCCTGCACCGGCGAGGACTAAAAGAGGCCCCTGTCTGTGGGCGATTGCAAGTTTTTGTTGTGGATTCATTTCGGTCATAAGCTTTGTTGATTTTAGCCACATGATTTTAACTTTTCCAGGTAAAGATAGGTTTTAGGTTTAAATAGCTGTTCACGCATGATTGAGAAAAATTTTTCTAGAAAATGATTTACCCTTTAAACCATTTTTTCTTTAGTATGGTACGAATCCCTTAGAAAAAATTCGGTGCTGAGTGGTAGCTAGTAGAGTTTGGATAGTTTTTTTCTTTTTTGGACAAGTTCTTTTTGGCAAAGTCGAGGTAGGGCTTGACCGGGTGTTTTTAGGGGGCGCCCACCCTTCAATCCAAGGGAAAAGGGTAGGTCTTTTAACAAACCATACCGCTGTGGATCGCAATGGGGTTACCTCCATGGATTGCTTCCAGTCCAGAAAAGACTGCAAGTTGGCTGCACTCTTTGCACCGGAACACGGATTGTATGGCCAGCAGCATGCAAGTGAAAAAATAAAAGACGGAAAAAGGGGAGACATCCCGGTCTATAGCCTTTATGGATCCAACCGTCGACCCCAAGAGGCGCAGCTGAAAGGGTTGGATGTGATTGTATACGACATCCAGGATATAGGCGTCCGCTCCTACACCTACATCTCCTCCCTTTTTTATATGATGGAGGAGGCGGCCAAAAAAAATCTGGAGGTTGTTGTTTTAGATCGCCCCAATCCTATCAACGGACTTACAGTCGACGGACCAATGCTTCATCCCAAATGGCGCTCCTTCATCGGGTACGTGAATGTCCCCTACATTCATGGAATGACTGTCGGGGAATTGGCCCAGTTCTTTAATGCCGAACATAAAATAGGGGTGAAATTGACGGTAATTCCAATGAAGGGCTGGAAGCGGGGGATGGATTTCAAAGAAACCGGGTTGCACTGGATACCAACAAGCCCGAATATCCCTGAGGCAGATACGCCGCTTTTTTATGCGACAACCGGTCTTTTAGGGGAATTACGCCTTTGTAACATCGGCGTCGGGTATACGCTTCCCTTCAAATTGATAGGCGCACCCTGGATTGATGCTAATTTATTAACCAAACATCTCAACAGTCAAGGGCTGAGCGGAGTCCGTTTTGCTCCCCTGCATTTTAAACCATTTTCAGGATCCATGGCACAGCTCGAATGCCAAGGGGCTCTGATCCAGATCACCGACAAAAAAGCTTTCAAGCCTTTTGAGGTGCAAGGGGTTTTGATAGGGTCTTTAAAACAGTTGTACCCGCAAAAGTTTAAAGAGGTGATGGCCCACATCGGTAAATCGGAAAAGGATCTTTTTTGCAAGGCTATTGGTTCTGAAGAGCCGTTGCAACTTCTTAAAGAAGATAAGTATATAGGCTGGCAACTTGCTGAATTTCAACGGGCCGAGCGGGAAAACTTTATGGAAAAAAGAAAAAACTATTTGCGTCCCGAATACGCGGAAGACTATAGACCAAATTTATGAAGAAAACTCTTATCATCGTCGAATCTCCGACTAAAGTAAAAACGCTCCAAAAATTTCTAGGAAAAGAATTCTTAGTCGACTCCTCTGTGGGACATATTATAGATTTACCGCAGAAGGGACTGAATATTGATATTGAAAACGGATTTGAACCGAATTATGTCCCTTTAGCGGCCAAAAAAGAGGTGATCGATAGGCTGAAGAAAGAGGCAAAAAAGGTGGATCAGGTCCTTTTGGCTACCGACCCTGACCGGGAGGGTGAAGCGATTGCGTGGCATATTGCTTCCATCCTACCGAAGATGCCCTACATGAGGGTAACTTTCAACGAGATCACTAAAGGGGCAGTTTTGGAGGCCTTAAAACATCCAAGAAAAATCGATGACGATCTTGTGAGTGCCCAGCAGGCAAGGCGCATTTTAGACCGGTTGGTAGGGTACAAAATTTCACCTATTTTGATTCGAAAGGTAAAAGGTGCAAAGAGCCTCTCAGCAGGACGGGTCCAATCGGTTGCGCTGAAATTGATTGTCGAAAGGGAAGAGGCAATCGAGGCTTTCAAACCTGAGGAATATTGGAACCTAGGGGCTATTTTTCAGGGAAAAAAAGAGTTTAGGGCGTCTCTTTTTACAATAGATGGTAAAAAAGTAGAGAGATCGATTCCAAATGAAAAGGAAGCGACCAAGATAGAAAAAGATCTGGAAAAGTGCAAATACACGGTCTCTAAAGTCGAAAGAAAAGAGCGTTTGCGAAATCCAGCTCCCCCATTCACAACATCAACTTTACAACAGGAGGCTTCCCGCCATTTCGGTTTTTCATCGACTCGAACCATGCAAGTGGCCCAAAGTCTTTACGAGGGTGTGGATTGCGGAGCTGAGGGAGCAGTGGGTTTAATTACCTACATGAGAACCGACTCCCCCCGAAGTTCACCGGATGCAATCAAAGAGGCAAGAGACTGGATTAAGAAAAAATTCGGTGTAGAATATTTGCCCAAAGCTCCCAATATCTATCAGGGAAAAAGGGCAGCCCAGGATGCACACGAGGGAATTCGCCCCACAAGTGTCGCCAAAAGACCTGAGGATATCAAAACCCATCTTTCTATCGATGAGTTCAAGCTCTATCAGCTGATCTACCGCCGTTTTTTGGCCTCGCAGATGGAACCGGCTGTCTATGATACTGTGACGGCACATATCGAAACCGACAAAAAATACGAGCTTAAGGCAACCGGATCGATTATTAAATTTCAGGGCTTTTTAACCCTTTATGAGGAAAAAGAGGACGAGGAAAAGGAGGAGGAGCGGACTTTGCCCCCTTTAGAGGAGGGGCAAAAATTAAAGCTTAATAAGGTGACAAAAGATCAAGCTTTCACTAAACCTCTTCCCCGTTTTACCGAGGCCTCATTGGTTAAAGAGCTGGAAAAGCAGGGAATTGGGCGCCCGTCGACCTATGCTGCGATCATGAATAAGATCCAATCGCGCGACTATACAACAAAAGAGAAAGGGACATTGAAACCTACCGAGTTGGGACGCATTATTTCTCGTATGTTGAGCGACAATTTTACGCAGATTATCGATGTCGGTTTTACAGCCCATATGGAAGAGGATCTGGATGCGATAGCGGAAGGAAAGCTTGACTACAAACGGTTCTTGAAAGAATTCTGGGATGTATTCCTGCCGATAGTAGAGGTTGCTGAAAAAGAGGCGCATGTCCCGAAAGAGCTTACCGATAAAATTTGCCCAGAGTGCGGAAAACAGCTCCAAAAAATTTGGGCAAGGAATAAATACTTTCTAGGGTGCAGCGGTTATCCCGATTGCAAATACACGGCATCTCTTGAGGAGCTTGTGATCCACAAAGAGGAGTATGAACCCTCATTTAATTGGGAACAAGATTGTCCAAACTGCGGTAAAAAAATGTCGATCCGCAAGGGACGATTCGGTATTTTTCTTGGATGTAGTGGTTACCCCGATTGTAAAACGATCATCAATATACCGAAAAAGGGCTCAGAGGGTGTCGATACCGGAGCTAAATGTCCGGCAAAAGGGTGCCCCGGGAAATTAAAACAGCGTGTATCCAGATACGGTAAACCTTTCTTTTCCTGTTCCACTTACCCCGAATGTGATGTGATTGGAAATTCTGTCGAGGAGATACAAGAGAATTTCCGGGATCATACCCGCACCAAGGCGGAGCCGAAAACCGGGGGCACAGCGCGAGGAAAACAAAAACTCTCCAAAGAGTTGATCGCCCTTACCAAGGAGGACGGTCTCACAAGGGGGGAGGTAACAAAACGGATTTGGGCCTACATAAAGGAAAAAAATCTGCAAGACCCCGAAAATAAAAAAATGATTGTCCCCGATAAGGTGCTTGAGCCGATCCTTGGAAAACAGCCGGTACACATGCTTAAACTGGCGTCCGCTTTGAGTCGACATTTCAAATGAATTTTTATTATTGAGCTGTGGGCGGCTGTTTTTAATAAATCTTTGCTACGCAGATGCTCCTTGAAAATTGGCAATTCCCCAATTGCCTTTAATTCAATTTTGTGGAATACTTTACTCACTTTACGCACTGGTAGCTCAGTTGGATAGAGCGCATGGCTACGAACCATGAGGTCTGGGGTTCGAATCCCTACCAGTGCATTTCATTAAGGTAACCTTTTCGGGTTTTTTCAAAAAAAAATACAGTACCAGGTTAGTCTTGGCTGTATATATCAAAAATTTTACAGTTTTTTGACCGCATTTTAAAAAATTTTACGAAAAAAGTCCCTGAAAGCGGTATTCTGATGATTTAATGGAGCTTCAAAAGAGGTCTTTTATGCGCATCTTCGATAAATTACTTGGCCCTTTAGAGACAAGAACCATTCTTCTAGCATGCCCTCTCACTAAGGAGGCCGTTTTGATAGACCCCTCTTTTTATAGTTTTCGTCATTTTACTCCCATTATCGAGGAAAATAAATTTTTTTTGAAAATGGTTTTGTTGACACACTCCCATTACGATCATATCGTTGATATGGCCAAATTTCGGGATCTTGGCGTCCCGGTATATGTCCACCCTTTAGACAGTCCAAATGTTTTAGCCCCTGGTTCTGACGGGTTGAGGTCCCCGAAAGTCATAGATAGGGTAAGCGACCCCCGGTATTTTCAGGAGGGGGATAAGATTTCTTTTGGATTTATCGAGGGGATAGTTTTGGAGACCCCTGGACACTCCCCGGGGTCCGTCTGCTTTTATTTCCCAAAAGAAAACCTTTTGATTAGTGGAGACACCCTTTTTAAAGGGGGGATCGGCAGATTGGATCTACCCACTGGGGTGCCTTTGAAAATGGAAGGATCCCTGGAAAAATTGAAAAAATACCCTAAGGGGACAGTCGTCTACCCCGGCCACGGTCCTAAAACTACTATTGAGGAGGAATTATGACATCATTGATCGGGCATGAGGCGCCAAATTTTGTTGCACAGGCAGTAAAAAATGGGGAGATCATCGACGTACAATTGAAAGAATATAAAGGTAAATTCGTAGTTTTGCTTTTTTATCCATTAGATTTTACTTTCGTATGTCCCACGGAGCTTGTGGCATTTCAACACAAGATAGAGGAATTCCGCAAAAGAAACACCGAAATTATAGCGATATCGGTCGACAGCGTCTATACGCATAGGGCATGGTGGAACCATGAAGTCAAATCGGTTTCATTTCCGATTGTCAGCGATATCACCAAAACTATCTGCTTGAACTACGGTACCCTTATTGATAAGGGGATCTCTTTACGGGGGACTTATATCATCGATGCAGACGGGCTAGTGCAGCATGTATCCGTGAATAATTTAGGGATTGGACGGGGCGTCGACGAGGTTTTAAGGCTCGTAGATGCTATCCAATACCATAAATCACACGGAGAGGTTTGTCCGGCGGACTGGCACCTTGGTGATAAAGGGATACGACCAACCTAAAATTTTTTTAAAGCAGTTGTTCCTCAATACGGAGCAGCTGGTTATATTTCGCAATGCGCTCGCCTCTGGCGGGTGCGCCCGATTTTATCTGGTCTACACCAAGCGCAACGCAAAGATCGCTGATAAAAGTATCTTCCGTCTCGCCCGAGCGGTGCGACAACATCACCTTAAACCCATTTTCTTGAGCTATCCTCACGGTCTCGATAGTTTCAGTAAGGGTACCTACCTGATTTGGCTTTATCAGGATACCGTTTGCAAGATCTCTTTTAATACCAAACTCGAGCCTTTTGCGATTGGTGACAAAAATATCGTCTCCAATTAACTGGATCTGGGAACCTAGTCTGCTGTTCAATTCATGCCAGCCGTCGAAATCATCCTCTTTGCAACCGTCTTCGATGCTGATGATCGGATATCTTTCTACTAGCTCTACGTATTGGTCGATCAGATTTTCGGTGTCTTCGATTTCATTTGCTGCGACATCCAAACCTATCATGATGTCGATTCCAGGTCGGTATCCTGCGATTTCAATCGCTTCTACGATCCATTCCAATGCCTCTTTCGTCGAGTGGATATTTGGAGCAAATCCCCCTTCATCACCCACATTTGTCGAGAGCTTGTTTTTGTGCAGGATTTTTTTCAGGGTTTGGTATATCTCCGCACCCGCTCTGTAATTTTCTGAAAAAAGCTCTCTGCGAGGGGCGATCATAAATTCTTGAAAGTCGAGCCCGTTATCAGCGTGTTTTCCACCGTTGATAATGTTAAAGAAGGGGAAGGGGAGTTTGTGCTGGATCGATCCTCCCAGGTAGCGGAATAGGGGGAGCCTGTAATAATGGGAGGCGGCTCGAGCCGTTGCCAAAGAAATGGCTAGAATAGTATTTGCCCCAAGGCGATGTTTTTTCTCCGTACCGTCAAGATCAATCAAAAGTTTATCAAGATTGGTCTGCTCAGATGCTTTATGCCCTTTGACGGCCGGAAAAATGTCATGGTGGATATGGTAGATAGATTGGAGCACACCTTTTCCAAAAAATCGGTTTTGATCTGCATCGCGCAGTTCCAAAGCTTCATGGGAGCCGGTTGAGGCGCCCGAAGGGACCGATGCACGCCCAAGATGACCGCTTTCTAGTAAACAGTCCACCTCCAAGGTGGGATTGCCTCTGGAATCCAGAATTTCCCTTGCCTGGATCATTTGAATACGGTCACTCATAATCTTCTCTTATTCCTTCCATTAAACTAAGGTAGGATTGGTATCTCGTAAGAGCTATTTTACCTTTCTCTAAACCCTTTTTTACTGCGCAATTTGGCTCATGTGTATGGCTGCAGGGCGAAAAACTACACTTTTTACCGGCTTTATGAATCTCTTTAAATAAAGGTTCGACCTCTTTTTTATCCAGATCAAAAAGACCAAAACTTTTGATGCCAGGAGTATCAATACAGTATCCGCCCGATTTTAATGGAATTAAAAGAGAGGTGGTTGTCGTGTGAGCCCCTTTTTCCGTTTTTGCCATCACCTCGCGCACACGAAAATTTCCTTTTGTGATCGCATTAAGTATGGAAGTTTTACCGACGCCGGACTGCCCCGTAAGGACATTTGTATGCCCTTTCATCAAATTTTTTAAATCCTCTATCCCATAGTTATTTATTGTGCTGATTTTACATACGGGAATGTCTAGCTCTTCATAGACCTCAAGTAATTCTTCAAGATAGGGAGGGGATGAGAGATCGATTTTATTTACAACTAGAACCGGTCTCATCTTTTGTTTGAGGCAAGCAACAATATAGCGGTCGATCAGATTGGGTTTTATCACAGGGAAGGCGACTGAAACACAGATCAGCACCTGATCTACATTAGCTGCCAGTAGTTGTTCCTTGCGCTGGCGCAGATGGTCGGCTCTGGAAAGGATGGTCGTCCTTGGTTCAATCGCTTCGATGATTTTTTTTTGCGGGTCAAAGTAGACATAATCCCCCACGCAAATAAGGTTTTTTTGTCTCGAGCGCCCCTTTTTAAGGGCCCCTTTGATCTCACAAAGAGATCCTATCCCTTCATTTTCAACAAACACCCCTTCGGATAAAACAGAAATCACCCTCCCCCTTGGTAGGGCCGGAGGTGCAAAAACCGGAGGCTTCTTTAGATCGGTCTTTTTATATTTTGATCGGTCATTGAGAGATTTGATTTTCCGCTCTTTTTTCTGTTGCCTGATTTTCGGGCTGAATTTGTCTTCAAAGTCCACGAGATTTTCCTAAAAAATAGAGAAGAATCGCCCCCGCTTGGGAAACATTCAAGGATTCTGTTGGTGGAAGCATAGGTATTTTAACATTCTTCACTAATTTCTTTATTTTTTCTTGGAGCCCTTGACCCTCATGCCCCAAGATGAGTCCAAACGGCTCTTTTAAAAAAAACCGTTCTATCGGCTCCCCATCCATATCGGCTCCAACAAGGGTCAGATTTAAATCCAAAAGATCTTCAAGCGAACCCTTTCTTAGGGGGATTCTAAAAACCGCACCCATCGAGGCACGTATCACCTTTTCATTGAAAGGATCTACACAAGAATCAAGAAAAAAAGCAAGGTCGAACCCAAAAGCTTCCATGGAACGCAAGAGGGTGCCTACATTTCCCGGATCTTGCAGCCGATCAAAAATGAGAGCTCTGCTCCCTTTTGCCAAGCTAAGAGGGGGAATAGGAAGAAGTGCTATCCACCGATCGTGGGAGGAAACTCCCACTATTTTTTGAAAAATTTCTTTTGATATGAAAAACGTTTCTTTTGCCGGAAGATTTTGGTATGGATCAGTAGAAAACAAGACCTCAATAGGGTGCGTTTGGGACAGTTCCAGTAGGAGATGGTCTCCAAAAACAAGGCATAGCCCCTCTGATTGACGAAAAGATTTGTCGGTTCGAATCCTAAGAGCTTTTTGAATAATCGGGTTTTTTAGGCTTTTAAGGTGCATCATGGGTGTAGAACATGATACAGATTCAAGAATTAGGATGAAAGGCTCGCTTGCTATACGGGTGTTCATCACCTCCTGCGCCTTTCTGGTAATCCCTCTGATTTTTTATACCGCTTTTACCTATAAAAGGGAATATGACCGGGCCTTAACCCAGGTATACGATTCTTTGAATATCTCGTTAGGGGATCAAGTTAAATTCCTAACGGAAATTACTGATCTGCAGGTCCATTATCTGGATGCCCTTTACGAAATCGTTGTAAATAAGCCTGTTGATAATCTGAATCTTACTCTAACCCAATTTGTGTCCGATGAGATGATTTCTACGATTATATATCTTAAAACCGATCCGACCGGGGTGATCTGTTTCGCATCTAGCCTCCCTGAGATTGTAGGCAAGAATTTTTCTGGAGAAATCGACCTAAAAAAAATCGATGCACTTAACAGAAAGTCTTTTATCGCCCGAAATCCAGACGGGAACTATGCTTTGTACCTCATACGTCTAATAAAAGACCCAAAATCGAACGCGATTACGGGGGCTATTGCCTTGGCCACCTCGATGCAGCTCCTTTTAGATGTAATCACCGGTTTTAAGACAATTCAATACCTTGATACCTCGATCCTTTCTGCCAGCGGGGATGTTCTGGCCACAACGCACAGCAACTGGATGCAAAAAACCCTTTTGATCCAACACGCCGATGATTTTGAACTCAAAAAAGCGATACCTCGTGTGTCTAACAACGATGTGATTTCGCTGAAACCGGACGATCTGGGCTATGAAGTCGATATCGGAGAGGAGACCCGTTTGGTAGTTCTCAAGTCTGTCACAGACCTCCCGATCATGATCGCATTGGATGTGCCCAAGAAAATTTTTCTCAATCAGTTAAAAAGTTATTTTGCTACCGTAGGCTCGCTATTGCTGAGCATTCTCGTTTTAGGTGGCGGAGCCACCTATCTACTGACCTTGAGGATCGCCCGTCCTATGACTGCCCTTTGTGAAGTCATGAAAATGGGCCAAGAGGGGCATCTTGAAACGCGGTTTGATTTTGATAAATGGGGGTTCGAGGTCAACTACGTCGGGTACCTCTACAATTGCTTGATGGATAAAATCGAGTCGATGATTCAAGAAATTCGAACGGAGAGGACCGAAAAAGAGCGTTATGCTACCCAGATGGTTTTAGCATTAGAGATCCAGAAATCGCTCTTACCGACCCAAATAAAGCTCCCGAATATCAAAATTGCGTCCTCTTATTTTCCTGCAATCGATGTTGCCGGTGATATTTTTGATTGTTTTGAAATCTCTGAGGGCAAAATCTTATTGATGTGTTGTGATGTCGCGGGCAAGGGAATTCAGGCTTGTCTTTATTCGTTGAGCTTCAGGGGATTTTTACGCAGCGTTTCCGTTTTTGAAAAAAAGCTCGATAGGATAGTCGATCAGGTTAATGATCTCTATTTGAAAGATACTGAGGAAAATTCCATGTTTGTAACGGCTTGGATAGGCATCTTGGATACGGTTACAAGAACTTTGGAATATGTATCTTGCGGACACCCACCGGCGCTTTTGAGGCGTCACGACAAACCTGTGCAGTTGCTCGAGGGAAATGGGATCCCTTTTGGAATCCAAAAAATGGATCAAATTGAGGTTAAAAGCATTCAATTGGAACCTAAAGATCTTGTTATTGCCTATACCGATGGAGTCACTGAGGCGATGAACGACACTCGACAGCTCTTTGGGATGGACCGCCTTGTGGTGGCGATCCGTAATATTGATGTTGCTTCTCCGGAGAATCTTATTCAGGACTTATATCGAAGAATCAAAGATTTTTCTGCAAAAGAACAAAGTGATGATATTACGATTCTGGTGTTTGAAGTCGAATAGGGTTCTTTTAGGTCGGGAAAAGGCGATCGAGAATCTCTTTTTTATCATCCAGTTTATGGGTAATGGCTATCTCCTCGGCTTTTTTTAGATAGGCACCTATTTGCGGCCCAGGGGATAACCCTTTTTCAATCAGATCTTGAGCCGTAACCAGCGGTTTTTTCCCTTTTATCCTGTTTATTTGTTCATTGTAGATTTGTAATTCATCTAGACAATAACCCCGTGCCTCCTTTGGAAGAAGGAAAGACGCATCTTCAAAAAAGGGAGATGCATAAAGGTGAAGCCTCTGCTGTAGATTCCCTTTCTCTAATTTTAATAAAAGAGCATCGCTAAAAAGGAGCAAATCTAGGTCTTTTTGCGAAAATCTTAGCCTTTGAATCCAATGAAAACGCTCCTCATCGCAAACGTGCTCCAAAAGAGCTTTTAGTTGCAGGACAACAGGGACATTTTCAGGTTTTTCCAGGGCCTCCAAGGCTAGGGTATCCGTTTCTTTCAAAGGTGGGAATAGGGTCGCAAGGAGCCCAAGACGGTGCATCGTGGTGAGCGCTTTTTTTAGGTTGCCATCTTTATGTATTTTATCAAATTCTTGCAGAATCCTCTCAAAGGAAACGGCAGGTAGTAAAGTTGGCGCATGTTCTTTGATGGCTTCCTGGGTGAGAGGATCTATACTGAACTCAAATCTGGCTGCGTAACGGATGGCTCGGATCATCCTGAGACGATCCTCTCGGAACCTATCATGTGGATTTCCAATAGCCCTAATAACCCTCTCTTTTAGATCTTCTTTTCCCCCAACATAATCGAGGGTCTCATTCGTTAAGGGATTTAGAAACATCCCGTTGATCGTAAAATCCCTTCGTTTGGCATCCTCCTCAGGGGAGCTTTGCATGATTATGGTAGGTCGTCGCCCGTCTTTATATTCTAAGTCTGTCCTAAATGTTGCGATCTCAAATTTATGGTTGTCTTCTACAACAATTATGATCCCGAACTGTATGCCGACTTCTATCGTTTTTTTGAAAAGGGGACGGATCGCATCTACCGGGAGGGAAGTGACAATATCTATGTCGCTAGGTTGAAGACCCATTAAAAAATCACGTACGGCCCCTCCGGCTATATAAGCTACCCCGCCGATTTGTTGGAGTTTTTCAATAATTTTCAGGGCTATAGGGAAGGAATCCATAAAAAAGAGTTTAGCATAAAATGGAAAAAAAAAGAGATCATATTGTGAGGGTTCGAAACAAGCCGTTTTTTCGAGGCCTCGGCACTATGATCTCAGCTGGTGTTTCAGCACACGTTAAGAGAGTAGGCTTTGGGAATTGCCTCAGGCAATCGAAACTTCCCCTCTAGTTTTTTTATAAATAAGATTCTCATTTTCTTTTCAATAGATTTTTTTAGGCTGTTTTTTTCTGTGTCGTAAATTTCTCTGGTTTTTTGTTAAAAAAACGGTGCTTTTTTAGTAATTCATCTCTGAAGAGCTATTTTCGATCGATATAGAAAAAAAGAAAATGAAAGTCTTTCAAAAACAACCTAAATTAAAAGAAAAATAAAAAACCTCTTTGTAGGTAAAATTTTAATTGATTACATTAGGCTTTGTAAAGTTCTGATTTGTGAATCCGGGTTAAATGGCTGTGAATAAAAAAACTTTAAAGACTTCGTTTCAATAATTTGGTTTTAAAGTTGGCAGGTGAGCAAAAGTGAGAGTGCAATAATGAGTTTAAGATCTATCTTTATGGGATGTTTTCTGATGTGCGGTCTGCATTTAGAGGCCGGATTTGAAATAAAAATGTCAGAATCGGAAAAGAGGGCTGCTTACCAAATCATTAAGTCGATGGGGGATTATAATATCGTAGCTCTTCTGTTACGGCAACGAGAGTTGCGCAGACTTGGTAAAATGATAGATCATATTCCTCCCACCTATTTTTTGGGATATCTATTTTCTGATCCGATACTTAAAAATTCGATGCGGCGTATTCGGGACAATTATTTTAAGTGGACAACATTTATAGAGGGGCTATCCCCTAAAATGGATGAGATGGCAAGATCTGGGTTGTTGTATCAAGAGCTTCCCCATTTTGCCGATTATCTTAGGATAAACTATGACAATTTATATGAGAGGTGCAGGCAACATGATTGGGAAGAATTTGTTAAGCAGCTTATGTAGGAGTATACTCGTTTCTTTATTTGCCATTTTTTGCGGATTTGGCTCTTTGGATGCAATGGCCTCGAGGGATGCGAGGAGTGTTAAAGAGCTACTCAAGTTCATGGCAACGCATAGAGCTGTAACTTTGGGATTAAGGATCAAAGAACTCAATCTACTTGTGGAAAAAACAAAGGGGATCCACCCTGTCGAATTATCCTGTTTCATTTTAGGTGATGAAGATACAATTCAATGGTTTAAAAAAATTAACAAAAATTTCTTCAAGCAAATGTATCTACTAAATGAATGGAACGAGATTTTTTTTAGCTCATTCAGAATCCTAGATTTTGAAGAGGTCGAGGAGATGATCGAAAGGGCGGATCTTGATAAAGAGTGGATAAAAGATCTTATGGATACTAATAATTTCACTGAGTTGCTTAAAGTTTTGTTTGAAAAGGGAAAATCCTAGGGGAATGAAATGTTGAGTGTGATAACAGCCTTGATGTTGATCCAGCCCTACCAGGGATCCATACCCACAGAGGAGGTCAAGGCTGTCGTAGAGATCGTAACCGTGATGTCGGAGTCGAATTTACTAAGCTTGGCTTCAAAACGGAAATACCTTCTTCGAGTGGGAAAAAAGATTGAACATCTCCATCCATTAGATTTTTTAAAAGTTGCTTCTATTTCAAAACCTTTGCTGGAGCATTTGAGAAATATTCAAAAAAGCACCGTTAAATGGAAAGCTTTTGTTTCGGGGATCTCTAAAGGGTTTGAAGAAGTTTGCCGCAAAGAAAATTTTGAGAGCGAATTGAAGGATTTTTGTCTTACCTTAAAAATTTCCAATGAGGAGCTTAGTGAGATCGGAAAGAAAAAAGACTGGGAAAACTTTGTGAGAACAGTTATCCGACAAGCTCATGTAGGAATGGATTCAATGCTAGAGGACAATAAAAGCTTTGCCGCCATGCCGGTGAATCCCAAATAGAACAAAAGGGATAGGGTCTATAGGTCAACCTAACCCTAAGTTGGGTTCACGATCAAAAGAGACCACTACCTCCTTGGGATCATTGAAGTATTGTCTAAAGGCCTGTTCAAAAAATTGCGGGGAGACAAACCTGGCACCCTTTTTTTGGTTCAGGTAAAGGGCATTCCCGTATTCCCAAAGCACCATTCCGTGGTGGCGTAATCCTAAGATTGATCGGGGAGTCTCCTGGTGGATCCATATATCGCCCAATCCCGATTGGATAAGCTCCATTGTCGTGATTCCGCTCGAGCGGGTGATCGTTGCATTTGAACGGTTAAAAAGCTTGGAGACTACTTGGTCATCTTGCCTTGATATCGGATAAAAGCGGAGCCGTTTTGGAGCCAGAGGGTGGCTTATAATTTGGGATACAAGATCGTCAACTAGCCTTTTTTCAATCCATTTCCCAGTTTGAGAGAGGATAAAAACGTGGACTATAGGCCCCTCTTTAGAGCGAACCAGGTTAAAAAAACTCTCGATATAATCATAGAGCGCATTTTTGCTCGGATGAGAACCTAGCATAATGGTAAATACAAGATCTTGCGGATGCACCAGCACATCCCCACGACCATCTTGAAAAACAGGAGGGTGCATATGGATTTGGGATGCCTTTATCAGACGGAGCTTGGCAGCTTCATTTTCTATCGTTAAAGGGATTGTCAAAGGCACATTGCGCGCTGCCGGAAGAGCGAAAAAAGCTCTTCTGAGTGGAGGTGCTACGATGTGGATCTGCCCCATTTCCAGTCCCGTTTTACGCTTCCAAAAAATTTCGGCCATTTCACCGTAAAGTAGGGGCTCCTGGGCATAGATCTCTATACTTGTTCTCTCAAATCGATTTAATGATTTGATTTCGGTAAAAAAATGGGCCGTATAATCGGTGGGCAGATCGGTGAGAACCTTCTCAACAATAAGCTTTTTCTTCTGGATCCAGTTGTAAAGTCTCACAGCATTTGTGATCGCTTTAGTTCCAAGAACCTGGTTATCAATAACCCGTTCATAGTCGTAGTGCATCAAAAGCTTGAAACAGTGGAAAAAAATGGATGGGGTGAGAAAAATCGAAAATAGGGGATGTATAAAAGATTGGAATTCCTGCATGAAAATCCAACCGTTTATCTGAGAGGTGTTCCAGATAGAAATAAAAATTTTACCGAATAAACTCCCAAGCCAATCTTTTGAGACATCTTGCTCCATGACTACTTTAGGGTTTTCACCCTGTTCGAGGGACTCTCGGATTGCCTTGGCAGCTATAAGATGACCACTTCCCCCCGATGAAGTGATCAAAAGAATATCGGGATGTCTCATTCTTTTTTTTTAGCAAAATGAATCATTTTATCTCAATCTTTGAGTGATAATAAGAATTCAAAATTATTATTTGTCTTTTTCAAACGAGCCATAAACAAATTCATAGCATCCATATTCGTAAGGTCCGCAACTGCGAGGCGGAATTTGCAGATACGGTTATATTCGTCGGGATGGTAAAGATCCTGTTCTTTACGGGTCCCGCTTTTTACGACATTGATAGCAGGGAAGAGGCGACGGTCGGCGAGGTGTCGGTCTAGGACAAGTTCCATGTTTCCTGTCCCTTTGAATTCCTCGAAAACAACCTCGTCCATACGCGAACCTGTATCAACCAGGGCTGTAGCTATGATTGTTAAAGAACCGCCGTGTTCAATATTTCTAGCTGCACCAAAAAATCTTTTTGGTTTATGCAGAGCATTTGCATCCACACCGCCGCTCAAGATTTTACCAGAGTGGGGCTGAGTCGCGTTATAAGCACGGGCTAGGCGGGTAAGGCTATCGAGCAAGATCACAACGTCATGCCCATACTCCACCAGTCGTTTTGCCCTTTCGATAACCATTTCTGCCACTTGCGTGTGTCTCTCAGGGGGCTCGTCGAACGTAGAGGAGATCACCTCGCCTCGCACGTTGCGTTGCATGTCGGTCACCTCTTCCGGACGCTCATCGATCAGTAGAACCATCAAAATTGCTTCCGGATTGTTCACTGTTATGGCATTTGCGATGTTTTGCAACAAGACGGTTTTTCCCGATTTGGGAGGGGCTACAATCAAGCCTCTTTGCCCTTTTCCTATGGGGGCTACTAAATCGACAATCCTTGTAGACATTTGATCTGCGGTGGTCTCCATAAGGAAACGCTCTTGGGGATGCAAGGGGGTGAGCATGTCAAAGGAGATGCGGTCTTTCAGATGATCAGGAGAGAGATCGTTTACCCGATCGACTTTCTGTAAAGCAAAAAACTTCTCTTTTTCTTTGGGGGCCCGAATCGTCCCTTGGATATGATCCCCTTTTTTAAGGTCGAAACGGCGGATTTGAGCAGGAGAGACATATATATCTTCCGCAGAGGAGACGTAGTTGTAGTTAGGTGAGCGTAAAAATCCAAACCCGTCTGGCAAAACTTCAAGAACACCCTCGGCAACAAGCAAATCATGGGTGTGTTCCGATTTCCATTTTACAATTTCAAAAACAATTTGGGATTTGGTAAGATTAGATAGATTCCTTAGATTGAGATTTCTAGCATATTGAGCCAACGCCTCGCTACCTAATCGTTGCAGGTCGGCGATTTTGATCACGGCCGGCGGTTCCAGGGGGGGCGCTTTTTCTTGGGCCACATGAGAGATTTCAGGACCGACGTCAGGTCCGATCATTTCGGGAGGGGGTAGAATGGTTTTGTCCTTTTTTTCCTTAAGTCCGGTGTGTTCATCGTTCATGTTGTTACTTTATGTATAAATTGTTGTTTAAGTTCATTGAAAGAAAGATTGTTTTCCAAAATGATATCGGCATGAGACTCCAGGGTTTTTGACGGGAGCTGGTGCTCGGTGCGAATGGTAAATTCCTCCTCGGAAAACCCCTTGTCCTTAGCACGCTCTAACCGAATTTCCCTAGAAGCTGTTACTAAAATTCTAGAATCGAAAAAACTCTCCCAATCTCCTTGAATTTTGGGATATATGGAGGCCTCAACCACAAATGCTTTTGCCCCCAGATCCCTATTTTTAAGAAAAAGTCTTTCGACCTCTTTGAAAATGCGCGGATGCAAAATAGTCTCAAGAGCTAAAAGATTTTTTTTGGATGCAAAAGCTGCCGAGCTAAGTTTTTTTCTAGAAATCTTCCCTTTTTCTAAGATAAAAGAGCCGAAATAATCTGTCAAAATAGGTAATACCTCTGGATCGTGTTCAAGGATTTTATGGGTGATGTGATCGCAATCGAGGGTGAAAGCTCCCCACTCTTTAAATAACTTTAAAACAGAGCTTTTTCCCGACCCTATGGGCCCATATACGAGTATACGTTTAATTTTAACACTCCCCCCAGTTTTTAGCAACTAAAGCATTGACCTCCAACGGAACTTTCAGGGGATGAATATTTTGCATCAAACGGACAATTTCTTTTTTATACTTTTCTACCTCTTCTGCTTCGCATTCAAAGATCAATTCATCGTGAATTTGTAAGAGCATCGAGATTTTGGTCGGGTCAACGATCTGATCGATTTGGATCATGGCAAGCTTAATTAGGTCTGCCTGGGTACCCTGGATTTTGGAGTTGACTGCAAAACGTTCCGCCTGCGCTCTGATCGGGGCGTTTCTATTAAGAATTTCGGTTATAGGTCTTTTTCGGCCGAATAATGTGGTGGAGTGCCCATTTTTACGAGCCTCTTCTTTCAAGGATTCCAAAAATTCCTGTACGCGTGGATAGCGTTCAAAGTAGGTTCTTATGAATTGGGATGCCTCTTTCATGGATATTTTCAGTTGCTTTCCCAATCCGTGGGGACCCAAGCCATAGATGATACCGAAATTAACCGCTTTGGCACCAAAACGCATCTCATCGGACACTTTTTCCATAGGAACGCCGAAGACTAAGGAAGCCGTGTAGCGGTGGATGTCCAGATGCTCCGTGAAGGCTTTGATGAGATTTGGATCCTCGGACATATGCGCAAGAAGTCGCAGCTCCACTTGGGAGTAATCGCAGGATAAAAACCTCCTTGAGGGGGGCATCGCTTTAAAAGCGTGGCGGATCTGATTTCCAATGTCGGATCTTACGGGGATATTCTGCAGGTTTGGGTTTGTAGAAGCCAGTCTGCCTGTTTGAGTTGTTGTTTGGCTGAATGTCGTGTGCAAGCGATGCGTGACAGGATCGGACAGCTCGATAAGATTTACCGTGTATGTTGAGCGGATTTTTTCAAGGCTCCGGTAATCGATGATCTTCTCAATGATCGGGTGTGCATGGCGCAGCTCCTCTAGAACTTCGATGCTTGTTGAAAAGCCCGTCTTCCCTTTTGTTTTTGCAGGAAGTTTCAATTCCTCAAATAAAGCGGCTGCCAGTTGTTTTGGAGAATTTAGGTTGATAGGGTGTCCAAGCTCCTCTTCGACATTTCGTTTTATCGCCAAACAGTCATGGGATAATTTTTTAGACAGGGCTTCAAGTTCATGAGAATCAATATAGATACCGGTCTCTTCCATCTTGAAGAGGATACGAAGGAGCGGCTCCTCTATTTCATGGAGTACGATTGAAAGGGATTGTTCCCTGATTTTTAGCTCCAAAAGTTCGCTGAGAGGGAATAAAGTTTGAACAAACCAGTCTGCTTCAGTTTCTTGAATAACCTCCGCTGCATGCTGCTGCAAAAGATCCGAAAATTTCAAAGACGCATCCGGACTAAGAACATAGGCTGCAAGCATAACGTCAAAAAACGGTTTTTCCACAAGAAATTCTAATTCCTTCAGGTAGTGCAGCAGAGCTTTAAAGTCATAGGCGAGGATTTTTGATGCTTTTTTGAGGAGCTCTTTTGTTTTAGCTTTTTTCAACTCCTCCCTCGAAAGAAAGTGGATTGGCGATCCTTCATGTTGAACAAAAATCCCCTCGTCGCCCTGATAAACGCCTCTATAGATTGCCAAAGGGCTGTTCTTAGGCTCCGGCCAATCAGTAGGGCTTACATCCTTCGCGTGCAGAATGTGCGCTTTTTTAAGGGTGGTTTTTTCTTTTAGGGCGGTGGTCGTTCCCTTTTTTTCTACAGATTCAAGCAAGCTTTTAAAATTATAGCGGCGATACAATACAACCAATTTATCTAGGTCGGCAGCTTTTTTCTCACAGCTATCTAGATGCTTCGGTAGGGAAACTTCAGTGTCAAGTGTGGCAAGAGTCTTTGATAAGATGGCGAGCTTTTTATTTTCCTCTGAGAGGGGCATTTTTTCGTAATCACCATATTGGCGAATCAAATGGGAGCCTTTTTTTGGCCCAATACCTGCAACCCCCGGGATGTTATCCGAAGTATCTCCTATGAGTCCTAAGTAGGTAGTGAACTCCTCCGGATACACCTGGTATGTCTCAAAAACACCCTCTTTTGTGATCTCAAGATTATCTTTGTGCGCATGTATGCAATGGACTTTCGGGCTGACTAGCTGGCATAGGTCCTTATCGGAGCTAAAAATGTACACCTGATAGCCAAGGCTCTCATATTTTTTTGTAAGTGTGCCGATTGTGTCATCGGCTTCTACGTTTTCTATTGCAACGCGCGGCAGGCCGAGGGCGTCACAAAATTCTTTAGAGGCTTCTATTTGAGCGGGCAAATCGTCCGGCGCCTTGTGTCTTTTTCCCTTGTACTCCGGGTAAATTGATTGCCTTGAAGTCTTATTTGAAGGAGCATCGTAAACTACGGCTATATGCTTGGGATGAAAGTCCTCTTCAATTTTTAAAAGAGCCCTGACAAATCCGTAAAGGGCATTTGTGGGAAATCCGTCCGGTGCGCGCATATTGCGAATGGCAAAGTAGGATCGGAAAAGAAATGAGGAAGCATCAATAACATAGAATTTCATCAGGAGGACCATAGAATTTAAAGGGGCTTGAAAAGCCCCTTTGAAATTTTGACTTATAAGGGATACAAAGCGAGTATTTGATCATTTTTTATCTCAGTAGTCCCGTCATTGAATAACTTATGTTCATGGACTATTTTACCTGACTTAAGTATCGACTGAACTCCCCCAAGTTGGAAGGGGGGGACATACTGAGCCAGCACAAAACGGTACTGCATGTCATGGAGCCCTGCAGCTTCAGCGAGAGCTGTGAGAGCAGAACCCAGTGTAGCATCGGGAACATTTGTGAAACCGTATTGGACCGCTTCGCTCGAAATATACATATTTGCACCGATTTCCAATAGTTTGTCTTTGTATTGTTTCTTTGTCATCCCATCCGGTGTCCGTCCATCTACAACACTGTCGACAAATTGCTGATACAAACTATTTAAAAGCGGTTTGTAGAAATCTTGCTCGTCAGGTGTCCAGGGGGTAAAATAATCAAGATGGATTTTATTCTTTGTCGAAAGATTAAGAGCGTCTACCCCGTTATTTTTTAAGAACGTATTGAAGTTGAAAAAGGGGCCCATGCGCACTCCGACCGATCCAAGAATGGAAGGAGGTGTGGAAAATATTTTATCGCAGGCTGAGGAGATGAAAATACCCCCAGATGCACATAAACCGTCAACAAAACCGTACACAGGAATCTTGTAACGCTCTTTAAGCTGCTTAAAAGTCATGTACATATTGTAAGAATCGACGGCGCTACCACCTGGTGTATTAAGATAAATAAGTATCCCTTTCAATTGCCCTGGGAGAAATTGCTGATCGATTTGCAAAACAAGCGAGTCCAAAAGTTCGCTATTGCAACTTTGCGTTCCTATCATCCCTATATTCACCCTTAAAAGAGCAGGATCATGCATTTTTTGGCTCAAAGTCCCATCAGGACGGGGTTGATTCAAGAAGATATGTTGGAAAGGGGGGATGTCCTTCGCTGTAAAAACAGCCACCGATAAGAATGTTAAAAAAACTCCAAAGCTTAGCAACGCTCCCAGAATCCCCAAAAAAGCGGATGAAAAGGCACGTAGCGCAGAGGCAAAAATCGATTCACGAATGAAGTTCATGGGTATACTCCTCATATTGTAGAAAACTGATTCTTTTCCTAGAAATTCTCTCTAGAACAGAATTTTTGGATAAAGATAAACCTGACCTCTTTTTAAACTTTATCCGTAGCGACCCTTGGGGCAGTTTTTTTATGTTTTTTCAAAAATCTTAAGGAGTCGGAAAGGCTTAAGTCTCGGTAAAAGAGATGAACCTATTGTAACTTAAAAATACCATTTAATGGAACAGATCTCTTTCGTACCGACCGGGGTAGGTTAGGTTTTATTAAGTAAATTTTCCCGATTTCTACAATTATAGATTTTGATTTCTGGGGGGGGGTTTTAAGACAGCTCTCTAAGATTTTGTTGTATTGATAGCCAATACCTTACCGAGAGATAGGGAAAAAGAAGCGTAAGGTATTGAATATGGTTGATCCCAAAAATTGTTGCAGTAAGGATAACAAATTGGAGGAACGTCATCAATTTTCCATAGAAATTCGAGCTAACGGTGGCAGATTTTAAAAATTTTCTATAGGTGATGAGGTGCACGATAAGAAAGGCGTCCCTCAGAAAAAATAGGGTAAAAAATAGGGGGTGCAGGTCTTTTTCCAATAAAAGAATTATCGAGACGAAAAAAACAAATAGTTTGTCTGTTAAGGGATCTATGGTGGCTCCAATTTTTGAAACCAGACCAAACCTGCGTGCAATCCAACCGTCAAAAAAATCGGACAACGCTGCAAAAAAAATGGCCGTAAGCCGGATCTCAATGCTTGTCTTCAGGAAGACGAGAGCTAAAGGGATCCTCGTTAAGGATATGATTGTCGGTAGGTACTGCATTACATTGTCGTCTAAGCTGTATGTGTATATAAATTAAAATGAAGATCATCGCGAGAGGTAGCAAGAAGATAAGCTTTTCCTTAATCCAGCCGGTGCTCTGCCCGAAATGATAAAAAATCGTGAAAACGCAACTTGTCCAGATAAAAGAGGCTACCAAATCGGTCAAGACTAAAGTTGCGTACCGGAATTTGAATATGCCGGCTCCTATAAACATCGCGAGTCGAAATCCAAACGGGATAAAACGCCCGACGATGAAGGTTAGAGCACCATATCTATGCAAAAAATTCTGCACTTTATCGAGCCGTTCTTGTGGCAGGAGACTGGAAATTTTCTTGTATTTAAGCAACTTTTGACCCAAGATTCTGCCAATCCAGTAGTCCACTTGGCCACACGAGAAGGCCCCCAAATAACAGGCTATAAAAAACGGGGTGAAAGAGTCGAAGTACACGCCGATCATGGCACCTGTAAAAATAAGCAGATCGAGGCTTATGACAAAGGTTAAACTTGAGCACAGGATGCAAAAAAACACCAGAAAGGGGGCGAAATCGGGATGCTGGTGCGCGAAATCACTGAGATTAGTAGCAAAATCCTCTATCATCTGGGCTACACTCTTGCAAGGGATTCGTCTGCTGTAGTCGGATTGGGGGCCGGCTCGGGCGCAGGTTCTTGCGAAGACGTTGATAATTCATCAAATTGCTTTCCAAGAGACTTGACGGCACTAATCCAGCCGATAAAGAAGAGACCTAAAAAAACACCAACAACAGGTGTGCTCATCGATACCGATCCAAGGGTGATAATCAGCGACTGGTGGATCAACCCGCTCCCCGATTTACCAAGACGCGATCCGACGCCGTCGATCGCCGCTTTCCCTTTAAGCTTAGACTCGGGCGAGAGGGGGATGAAGGCGATTTCTTTAGTGGTATCGAAAAAGGTGAACTTGCATGCACGGGAGAAGATATTCTGAATCGATCCAATAAGGACGATCAGCATAAGAGGGGTAGCTCCTAAAACGCAGGAGAAGTGGTGCAAAAACGGAGTTTGACGGAAGTAGTGGCAAAAGAAGAACAGGGCGCCTGAAACCAGAAGAATAACGGGCGTTACAAGGGCGCTTACTGTCCAACCAAAACGGCGGGTTACAGGTCCGGTGAAAGCTAATGATAAGACTGTGGACATGGCGCCAATCCACCAAATTACCTTACCGTAAAAGGCGTTTTGCTCTGTAGGATTGGGGTACAGTTGCTGCACCTGATCTTTCCAGACGACCTCGATCATATTCAACGAAATATTATACGATAAAACAATAATGGCAATATAAATCAGGTAGCGAGAGCGGGCTAGATAAGCAAAGTTTTTGCGCATCCCCATCCGCATCTTCTCCGGCTCTGCCCGGCCTTCGGCCGTTTTGGCATCGCCTGCAAAAAATGAGAGGTTTACGTAGCGGAATAAAAACATGGACGCAAGCCCGCTGAAGACGATGACTACGGATATAAGCGAAAGCGACTGCCCCCAGCTATCCCCTTTGTATATCGGGAGGGAAAAGGCGCCGGACGACAGGTAGCCGATCGCTTCTCCTGCGAGCATCGTTGCAATATTCGCCCCTACCCCAAGGATGGCATAGTAGCGCTTTGCGTCCGAAACACTTGTCACTTCATTGGCAAATCCCCAGAAAAGGACGGTCATGATGGTTGTGCCCCAGAGCTCGGACATAACGTAGAAAAGGGTAAAACTCCAATTGCGCAGCATGGCAATTAAACCTTGAGCTCCCTCGGGCAAGTAGGACTGCAGGGCATCTGCCAGCTGGTGGGGGTGAATAAAATTTTGAAAAGGGTAGAGGACAAAGGCGAAAAGGGCAAAAAATCCTACAAAGAGCGACATCATGATGTAAAAAATCTGCTCTCGCCGGTATTTGTTTGCGATTTTTGTATAAAAGTAGGTAACAAAAAGGGTCATAGGCATCAGCACCCAGACCTTTATGAAGGGGATGGTACCGGCCCCGGAGGCCTTTGCTGTCATTACCAGCGTGTCCTTAGTTGTTTTTAAAATACTATAATTAAATACGATAAGTGCGTAGATAATTAGCATGGGAATGAATTTTTTTAATTCATGAGCGTGAATCGGCCATAAAGTTGACCGGATTCTACCAAATTGGACCGCAGCCGCGTTTGTCATTATCTACCACAGGGGTTAAGACAGGATACCATTATAAAGGTTTTCCGATATTTGACAATCACGCAGAGTTTTTTTATGATTTTTTTATGCTAACTCAATAAGTAAAAAATATTTTTTACTCTTTTAGCCACTTCAAAGAAGGGAGATCCATACAGGTGATAAATTCAATCATGGCTCCTCCTCCGGTCGAGAGCCAACTGAAGGCATGTTTTCCGTGTAAAGACTCCACCATATGCATGGTGTCCCCGCCTCCGGCTATTTTTGTCGCCTTTACCCCTTCCAGGCACTGAATGAGGGCGCGGCTCCCCTCATCAAAGGGGGGAGTCTCAAAAATCCCCAGGGGCCCGTTCCATAGCACGGTTTTGGCGCTAATAAGAATTTTTTTAAACATCTCTACTGAGTGGGTGCCTATGTCGCAGGCGACAAAACCTTGTGGAATCGGAAAAAGGCTCTGGTAAATTTCCCCCGATGCGTTCTGCACAACCTGGTCAACGGGTAGTAAAATTTTTTTACCTTCTCGGCTCTGGAGGATCTTTTTTGCTTGTTCAACAAAATCCGGTTCGATTTCAGTATCCCCTACATCTTCGCCGCGCGCCTTTAAGAAGGTGTAAGCCATAAGTCCCCCAATAATGAGGGAGTCCGCTTTTTCAAGTACAGATTCGATCAAGGGAAGCTTTGAGGATAATTTTGCACCTCCTATGATCGCAACAAAAGGGGACTCGGGTTTTTTGAACGTTCGGGTGAGTAGGAGGATCTCCTTATCCAATAAGAAACCTGCAAAGGACTTCTTTGGAAACAGCTCGGGCAATACGGCAACGGAGGCATCACCCCGGTGGCTAACCGCAAAAGCGTCGTTGATGAACACATCGCCTAATTCGCTCAGCTGTTTAGCAAATTGGTAATCCCCTTTTTTCTCTTCAGGGTAAAAACGGAGGTTTTCGAGCAAAATGATGGATCCGGGCTTTGCCTGGTGGATAAGAAATTTGGGTTCGGGTCCAATCGATTCCTTGCAAAAAAGGACCTCCCTATCTAAAAGTTCCGCCAGCTTTTCCTGCACAGGCTTGAGAGTGAGCTTATCATCGGTCCCGTCGGGTCTGCCAAGGTGGCTCATTAAAACAATTTTCGTCTCTCTGCACTTTGCTTGTAGGAATTCGATTGTCGGTAAGCAGGCACGAATTTTAGAGTCATCGAGGATAACGCCCTCTTTCATAGGGACGTTGAGGTCTACACGTAGAAGGACAGTTCCCTCGCAGGGCATTTTAGAAAGTGTTTTGAGTTCGTTTAACTGCGTCATGATTTAAAGATCCAGTCCGCCAAATGGGGAGTTTGCTCGGAGAAATCCCTCCTTACTTTTACTTTTTTTGATCGCTTCTTTGATGCTAAAGGTGAGATCCTGGTCGTAGTTCTGCTTCGAGGCCCATATCAAGTAGTTGATCGGAATTTCGTTAAAGGATCGCCCTTTGTATTTCCCAAGGGGCATGTTTTTAAGAAGAATTGGGGCTTGCATCCTATTAAGGATCTCCTTGACCGATTTAAATCTACGAGTCAGATGTTTGAAAACCTGGATGTTTACCCTTACATCGTTCATAGCACGGTGCGCCCCTTCCTCTTCTACGTTGAAATGGCGGCGCAGCACCTCGAGGGAATTGGAGGGGCTTTCCCCGTAAAGACGGGCAAGGCGCAGGGTGTCAATCACCTGTATATTGTCAAAAGGATGAGAAATTTTGGCTCTTTTGAAAGCGCTTTTGAGCATTTCAATATCAAATGAAATTCCGTGTCCCACAATCACATGATCCTGGATCATCTCATTGAGTTTTGAGAGAAAGGTCTCAATCTTTGGAGCCCCCTTGCACATTTCATTTGTAATATGGTGGATGTCGATCACCTCTAGGGGTATCGTTACCTCTGGATCAATCAGGCTTTCAAAGGTTTCGAACTCCTCCTTTAAGGTAAATTGGACTGCTGCGATTTCGCATATACGGTCTTTTTCGGTATCAAGTCCTGTCGATTCTACGTCGATGCATATAAATTTTTCTTGGGAGAGTGGTCTCATGCTAGGGCCGGTAAGGGGGGTTCTTTTTCGTGTTGCTGCTCTGCTACCATGTGCAGCTTTTGCAGTAGAGTGTTTTTCCCCTCGACACTATGCACCGAATAAAAGAGGGGATGCGCTTGGAATTTTGCCCGAATTTCTTCGGTTTTTTTGTGTTTTTGTGAGGCGTTGAGCTTGTCTGATTTCGTAACAATCAGCGTATACTCAAGTGCGTTTGCTCGCATCCATTCTATCATCTGCAAATCCGATTCAAATAAAGGGTGTCTGCTATCGGTCAGCAAAAGAACGTGGGGACGGTACTCTGTTAAAAAATTCTCCATCAAAGAGCCCCAGGTATGCCTAAGGGACTTTCCCGTTTCGGAAAATCCGTACCCCGGAAGATCGAAGAGGTACATTTGACCATCAATATCAAAAAGATTGATCGCCTGTGTTTTGCCGGGCACTGACGATACCTTGGCAAGTTTGGGACTATCGCAGAGGTGATTGATTAGGGAGGATTTGCCGACGTTGGAGCGCCCAACCATGCAAAATTTAGGCATTTTGGGCCGGATGCCTCCTAGGGGGAGATTAACAAAAGTGTTTACAAAACGGGAGTTTTTAAAATTTATTCTTTTCATGTTAGGATCAGGCTCCCTTCTTGCATAATCAAGGGGCAGAAAGAAAATAGCCTCTCATCCCTGCCGCAGGGATTGATTGTAATCTCTAGCCGGTTTCGGGGCAATAGCGAAAGTGCGATGTCAGGCCACTCGATGACTTTAATTCTAGTATCTTCTTGAAGGAGCTCCTCTAACCCAAGCTCCTCTAAAAGTTCCTCAGATTGAACCCGGTAGAGGTCAAAATGGGCAAGACTGTTCTCGTAGAGGTGCACGTAATTGTAAGTGGGGCTGACGATCTCGTCGATAGGGGTTTTTGTAAGAATGTGAATCAAAAATTTCGCAAATGAGGTTTTACCGGCCCCAAGCCCGCCTCGGAGAAGCAGACAAGGGGTTTTTTGCAACAGCGGGGCTATGCACGCGGCAATTTGGGCCGTTTCTTCTAAAGAACTAGACTTCAGCGGCATCCTCGTGCTCTCCCTCTTCTAGCCAGGATGCTATGTATTTGGAGAATTCGGGATATTGGCTCATCGCCTCCACAAAGCTTGAGATCTGTGCCTCTTTGAGGTTTTCCTCAATAAATTTTAAAAAATCCTCTTGGATCTCGTAACGGTTCTGGGAGGGAACTTCGGCCAAGGGGATAGATTTAAGCTGGTGGTGGACGAAATCTTCTACAACGCTTGCCTTGTTTGCAAAGAGTTTGCCTGTTACAGCTGAAGAAAAAACAGTTTTTTTAAGCGCTACTTTCTGCGGCTTAATGTAGTTTTTTATCACCTCGGGATCTTCTGAAACAAAGAAACGTTTTACCCGTTGACCGTCGACCCGCTCGGTATTCTCTTTGCAGCGGGATACCCAGTCGTAAATAGCATCTTGGGGATTGGCGTGGGTGTTGTCACCGAAAACCTTTCCGGAAAAAGGGCATATGTAGATCTTTTTTGTCTGAGCGTTGACTTCGGGTTCGCCGATTTGGATTTTAATCTCGGTTTCACGCCAAAGCTTTCCCTGTTTTTCAAGGAAATGGATCAGCTCCTCTTTGCTCTTGTAGATTCTTTTTTCCTTGAGAAAGATGACCGGATTGAGGTGGTGCTTTTTTTCAAGGTAAAAAAGGTAGGATGTGATCAGATCCGGTTTGCGGTTTTTTTTAAAAAAGCTTTTGAGCTCTTCGATAAGTGTTGTAGAAATGACCGCGGTTGTCATCTTAACCTCATGGGTACTCTAAATGGAATAAGCTACTTTACCCAATTCTTTGATTATAATCAAGTAGGTGTTATGCTCCTTAGCCTAAGATAAATCAATAAAAACTCGATGAAAAACATCCCTTTCAACCCTTGTCACCTGCAGCACAAGCTCCAAGAAGCAGTTCAAAAAGCCATCTTCAAATCTATAGGAATTTCTTTAATCCCTGAAATCTCCAGGTCGAAGCCACCCCAGGATTCCGATTATCAAACAGCAGTCGCCATGGGGCTTGCCAAGGAAATGAAGAAAAATCCGATAGAGGTTGGGCAGATAGTATTGGAAGCCATTAGCGATCCCCTAATCCGAAAGGTGGAGCTCGCCGGGCCCGGATTTATCAATATTTATCTTGAGGAATCGACTCTTGAAGCGCTCAGCACGCACCTATTTGCCCCTCGGCCACCCAATCCGGAACGCATTTTGATTGATTATTCTTCCCCAAACGTGGCAAAGGAGTTGCACGTGGGGCATTTACGATCGACAATCATAGGTGATTCTCTTGCCAGACTCTTTGAGTGGCTTGGTTTTGAAGTGATGAAAATCAACCACATTGGAGATTTTGGTACCCAGTTCGGGATGCTTGTGACGTTTATAGTCGAAAACAATCTTGATTTAGATAATGGCCGACTTTCTGACTTAATGGAGTGGTACAGAGCAAGCAAGGTCTCTTTTGATGGAGATCCGGGGTTTAAAAAGCGTGCGCAAGAGATGGTGGTGCGTCTTCAGTCAAGTGAAGAAGAGATCCATCGTATTTGGCAAAAGATCCTTGAGATATCCCGCCTTGGTTTCAATGAGATTTATAAAGTTTTAGACGTGCGTCTTTTAGAAAGGGGCGAATCTTTCTACCAGCCTTATTTGAAGTCTGTTGTCGATCTGTTTGAAAAACAGGGCCTTTTGGAGATATCAAAAGGGGCAAAGTGTGTCTTTCTTCCAGGTTATAAAGACCAAAACAATCATCCTCTTCCTTTGATCATTCAAAAATCGGATAGTGGCTACAATTACGCCACAACCGATTTGGCAGCACTTAAATACAGGATTGAAGAGGATAAGGCCGACAGGATTATTTACGTAACGGACAGTGGGCAATCGCAACATTTGCATATGGTGTTTGATGCGGCAAATAAGTGTGGTTATTACAGTCCCAAAAAGACCCTTGTTGAGCATGCTCCGTTCGGTTTAGTTCTCAACGTCGACGGAACCAAAATGAAAACGCGCTCAGGGGAGGTATTTCGACTCATAGACCTCCTTAAAGAGGCGGTGCAAAGAGCAAAAGAGATTTTGCTGGAGCGGTACCAGGAGGATATCGACGAGGACGAAATTGAGGAGATGGCAAAAATACTTGGTGTGAACGCAATCAAATACGCAGACCTGTCATGTGTGCGCTCAAAGGACTATGTTTTCAGTTTCGATCGGATGTTGCGTTTTGACGGGAACACTGCAGCTTTTAATCTTTATTCGTATGTTCGGATTCAAAGCATTTTAAAAAAATGTCAAAAAGAGCCTGCCCCCATAAGTTTAGCCCATCCCACAGAGAGGAAACTGCTATTGGCTCTATTTCAATTCTACGAGACGATAGATCTAGTTCAACGGGATTTGATGCCGCATAGGATCGCAGAGTACCTTTACCATCTTGCAGAAACATTCAATGAATTTTTTAGGGATTGCCGTGTAGAGGGGGTGGAAGAAGAGGCCTCAAGAATTAGTTTATTGCACAAAACCCTTAAAGCTTTTGAAGCGTGTTTTCAAATTCTAGGTTTGAAAACTCTTACGAGGATGTAAGGAAGTTTAATGCGGTTGTTGATCTAGACGATTCGTCTAGACGAAATCAAAGTTTTATCGAACTGCCTCTTTTAGGAGGGGTGTTTTTGAGGGCTGATTAGGAATTTCCTGGACATACCGGGGGACAAGATAACCGGGAAGCCTCTCTCTTAGCTGTTCAACAAGCTCAAGCCCTTCTTCAATCGGAACCTCAAAATGCGAGGCGCCTTGGACCCGATCAAGCTGATGTAGGTAATAGGGGAGCACACCGGATCTGAAAAGGTCAAACGAGAGCTTTTCCAAAGTAAAAACATCATCGTTTACGCCTTTAAGAAGGACACTTTGGGACAATAAAATAATTTTTAAATCTTTCAATTTATCAAAAGCTTCCGTTAGATCTTCGCCCAGCTCAAGGGGGTGATTCACATGCACTACAAAGATAACATTTTTTTTCAGCCGGGCCAGGCAACTTAAGAGCTCAGCATCAAGGCGGTTTGGATCTGCAATCAGGGTACGCGTGTGGAACCGGATGATTTGAAGGTGACTTATGGTATCAAGCTCTAAAAGTAAGGGGATCAATGAGCTGTTTTTAAGTGAAAGGGGATCTCCTCCGCTTAAGATTACCTCATGCAGGGTAGTGTTTTTCTTCATAAGATCTAACTCTTCAGAAAACCCGCCGGCATTTGTTTCATAAGGGAAATTTTGACGAAAACAGTAGCGGCAGTGCATGGCACAGGCTTTGGTAGTCAAAATAAGGGAACGGCCCGCATATTTTTGCAGGTACTTTGGGCCCAAACGAAACAGGGGATCATTCACGGGTTCAAGGGTAAAAGACTCGAGAGAAGCCGTCTCTTTAAGAAGAGGAACAAACTGAAGAAAAAGGGGGCATGTAGGGTCATTCTTCCCCATTTTTTCAGCCAAACGGCGCGGTACCATGAGGGGAAAGCGGGGCCGTCTCCAGACAAGCGCCCTGTTTTCTTCTGAAAATTCTAGAAAATCCAGAAGCGTATCAATAGCAGTAAACGTTTTATTCTTTAAAGGAACGGCCATAAAAATCTCGAGTATGAGTATAGAGTCTTTTAAATTAGGATTGAACCTTTTTTCGTTAGGAGTATCTGCATCTTTTTGCTTTCCTGCATCGGTGTCCGCAAAACAGACAAAAATTTGGGGTAATTTTAAAAATTTCCATCTTGGTTAAAAAACTAGAGGATTTTTTGCGGTAAAAAAAATTTAAATAGTGTTGAAGAGGATTTTTTGGAAAAAACTTTATGTTAACGTTGTTGAGGGCCCCCTTTTAATCGGCGATAGGGAAGGGGAGGATGTCGGCACCGAGGGTTTGCAGGGGTTCCAATAAATTTCCGTACCCTCGTCCCAAAAAATGTATATTGAAAAGTGTGGAAGGCCCCTTTGCCATAAGGGCTGCAATCACATAGGCGAATCCAGCTCTGAGATCCGGGATAAAGATATCCCTCCCTACAAGTGGGGAACGGCCGGTGATGTAGGCCGTGTGTTGAAAACCCTGCCCCTTAAACCGGCAAGAAAGTTCTCCACAGCACTCTGGTGACAGTTCGATATTTGCACCCATTTCGACAAGTGTTTTGGTGTAACCAAAACGCTGTTCATACACCGTCTCGTGCACCCGGTGGGTCCCTTCCACCTGGGTCAAAAGGGTGACAAGCGGTTGTTGCATGTCTGTCAAAAAATTTGGATAGGGCCCCGTTTCTACCATGATCGAGCCCTTTAAAGGGGCGTCGTATTTAAATAAAATCCCATTATCCTGTACATAAAAGGGGGCTTTGACCTGGTGTAACAGACTTAGAAGGTTTCCCAAATGCTCCTGACGTGCCCCTTCAACAAATATCTCCCCTTGGGTCGCATAGGCAAGCATCGCAAACGATGCAGCGTAGGCTCTGTCGGGAATAAGAGTGTGTTCCACACCGGTGTAGGAGCCTTTTTGTACCTTGATGGTCCTATCATCGATAAAGGTAATGATAACACCGATTTTTTGTATAAAATGGATGAGATCGTAAAATTCCGGTTCTAAGCTTATATTACTGATATAAGTGGTTCCTAAAGCCCATGAAGCTGCTAAAAGAGCATTCTCACTTGCACCTAGCGAGGGGTAATCTAAATGGATATGTCCTCCTCGAAGTCCTGTAGGGGCTTTTGCTATGTAAAGATCCGTCACCCCCTCCCTCTCGATTTTCAAGTCTACGCCAAGAGTTTTGAGGGCTTGAAAATGGTAATTTACCGGCCTTGCACCAATCTGGCATCCCCCCACCGAGGGTATTTTTACCGCTTCAGTAGTTCTACCTATCAAAGCACCTAAAAGCAAAATAGGGATCCGGTTCGCTCCGCTAAAGCGGTTTGCAACCGTTGTCGATGTGATGGATGGTGTATGAATAGAAAGAGTATGGGTTTTTCGATCCCACTGTATTTGGCTTCCAATAGAGGAGAGCATTTCTACGGTAATTTCAACTTCTTGAATGTTGGGTACGTTATGGAGTGTGCAAATTTGATCTGTTAGAAGGGAGGCCACGAGACATTTGGTGACGCTGTTTTTTGCACCTAATGCACGCACCGAGCCGAATAAAGGATTTCCCCCATAAATTTTGTAGCCTGTTTTAGAAAAAGTTGACTGAGCTAGTGTCATTCTTAAAGCTTATCGAGGAAAAGATTTTTTGGGAATCGAAGTTGTTGTTTGTAGTTATCAATGAGGCAGTTTGGCAGGAGGGGATCGCTCGGGGAAGGGCCAATTTTTAGGCGCATCTGTTTAAATCCTTTTTTTTTCGCATACATCAGGGCAACGTAACCCATAGTTTTACGTGGGTTCATTTCACAAATCGGAACAGAGCCCTCCGTGTGGACGAAGGAATCCAATCCAACATTTCCCCGAAAGCCCATTCGACGAACGGTTTCAAGCAATTCTTTGGCCTCTCCAATATGGGTATCAAAAATCTTTTTATCAATCGAAATACAACCTATCTCAGTGCCACGGTAGCCTCCCCCCGATGCTACAAGAAGATGGGTCTCTCCAAGATATTCGAGTCCGCTGTCATGAACAATCCATTGGGTGCTAAAATCGAGTGTGCGAACGAACCAGGGTTCTGCTAAGCAAGGGTAGCGGACGATATCTTCGGCTTTCCGGGCATGCCCCATACCTGAAAAACTAATGAACTGTTTAAAAACGCATTGATTGCTAAACGCCCTTTCAAAAGCCAAGGCCTCCTCTTTATTTGTGATAATCTTTGATCCCTTGGGTCGGTTGGAGTGATAAAAAAGAAACTCTTTTGATAGAAGTTTTACCGTAATAGGGTCTTGCTGCACCCAAAGCTCAAGAGGGCCAAGCATAGGGTCAAAAGGGCAGATCGTGTAATCAGGAATAGGGGCAGGGGGGAAAGCATCAACTAGTAGCGTAGATCCTTTAGGCGCATACAAAAGGGGGAGGTACTGAAAAAGATAGTGTGCATGGCGCAGAGTTTGTTTAGGCGCTAATAGAGTCTCTTCAAACCAGGTGTTGCAGTAGTGCAAGTGCATATGTTATACAGATGTGGTTTTAAGAGTAGAGAAAAAGTCTAAAATAGAGAAGATTTTAGATTTCATTATTCATATCTTTTTAGCGGAGTCAGGGTGTTTTTTCATGGATCGACCAGATTTTTTTAGAGAATACTGTACAGGTTTTGGGGAAGATAGTCATCAATTTAGAGAGGATACTGACGGTTGCATTATTGCAGGGCACCATTTTGCAAATGTCCCCTCGTTTGATGCTGATTCGGATGGGGATATTGTGTTTCACGCCTTATGCCAGGCTATTACTTCCGTGACCCATGTTCCGATTTTAGGGGGTTTAGCAATAAAGTATTGTCGAGAGAAGGGGATTCGCGACAGTAAAATTTTTCTCAAAGAAGCCCTGGCAACTCTCGGATCATGGAAAATAGTCCATTGTGTTGTATCGCTTACAGCACTAAGACCCCGTCTGCAGCCCCACGAAAGGCTTCTACGCACCCATATTGCAGAGGTCTTAGGTTTAGACATCGAAAAAGTTGGGATAGTTTTTACATCGGGGAACTATCTTTGCATGGCCGGAGAGGGGAAAGGAGTTACGTGCCGTGCAGTTGTCTCCTTTCAAAGATAGAGTCTTTTAAATTAGTCTTTAAAATACTAGAATTCTACTAATAGACATCCAAGTGCAATCTTTTTTCTCCCTTAAGACGGCGCAACCAATCCCTAGCCTCATCATCTGAGACCCCCATTTTGTCCCTATACAACTCTTCAAGCGTTTCGGTTACCCCTTTTGCCATCACTTTGGCATCGCCGCAAATATAGATAGAGGCCCCCTCCTCTAGGTAGGAAAACAGCTTCTCTCTATTTTCTCTCAATCTATCCTGGACGTAAATTTTTTTATCTTGATCTCGTGAAAAAGCTAGCGATAGATCCAGTTGCCCTGTTTCACTTAGACCTACCAAAAAATCCTCATAGTAAAAATGGGATCTACGGTTTCTTTCACCAAAAAGGAGCCAATTTTTTGCGGGGGCATTTTGATAGATCCGCTCCTCCAAAAATGCTTTGAAGGGGGCGAGGCCTGTGCCGGGACCGATCATGATGATCGGGGTGGTGGGCTCAGGGAGCCGGAAAAGTTCATTTGGAAATACTTTGAAGCGGCAGGTGTCATAGAGCGAGAGATAATTTGCAAGATAGTGACTCCCGACCCCCATCGTTTTTTCCCCCTCACCATCAATAAATTCATCAAGTGTTACTAGAAGATGGATCTGGTTCGGAAAAATCGAGCTTGAAGAGGCAATCGAGTAAAATCGGGGCATTAAAGGGCGTGCCCGACTCAAGTCCCCCTCTTGAACCGATTGCAGATTCACATGCTCCAAAAGATACGAATACAGGTCGATCTCCTCTTTCGTTCTTTTGTGTTCGATCCGCTCACTGCCTCTTCTATCAAATTTTTTTAACCATTTTTCCACCTTGGACGGGGGATTTAAAACGTCTATTGCAATCGAATCACCCGGTAAATACGCTATCGGCTCCTCAAAAACAATCTCCAAATGCAAAGTCTTTTTCTCTACATCTGAGGGGGTTAAATATCTGCGATCTACTAATTTTGCGTTGTGTTTTGACATAAATGGCCAATGTTATGTAGGTAGTAAATGTGACCCCCATGCACACTAGATACAAAAAAACTTTATTGTTTATCGTGCTTGCATCTTGCACTGCGACCGGATACAAGCCCTCCTACATTATCACAGATCAGCCTCTGAAAGAAGAGGTAAAATCTGATAAAAGAGGGAACTCTCCCCTTAAGGCAGACCCTATCCGTTAGGCAGGGGCAGTCTTTTGAGGAGCTACTTTATGCAAAATTCCAAAGCATTCTTTTTTTTGTAAGGCGTTTTTTAAGAGGTCGACCTTTTTCGAGCTCAATCCGCCCAAAAACGCTATAGCTTGCAACAGTCGCGCCCTTGTACGGTCGATGCCTAAAAGTTCAAAAGAGGCGTAAAGGGGAGGGCCTTGAGTTTTTCCGGTGAGAGTTGTGTAGAGGACAGGCATAATCTCTTTTTTGAGATTCAGGCCAAATATTTCGACAAACTCCTTGCAAACGGCCTCAATGCTCTCTTTCATCCAGCTCTCTCTTTCATCCAGTCTCCAAAGGACTGCTTGCAAAAGCATAGCCGATCCTTCCTGGGTCAATGTTTTGGGAACCATGTTCTCAAGGCTCAATTCAAGATGATTCGTGAAGAAAAAGTGGAAGAGATCGAAAAATTCGGAGTAGGTCCGAATCCTGGTCCGCCCCATCTCCATCAGCTCGACCATTTTTTGTTCATCAAATGCCCAGGAAGAAATCTTTTTCCAAAGCTCTTTCGGATCGGTTGTGCGCATCAGATACTGTTGATTGATCCAATCGAGTTTTTGGAAGTCAAAAAAGGCGCCGGAAGAACCGATACGCTTGACATCGAATGTTTTGCAAAAGTGCTCGAGAGTATAAATTTCCTCGTCGTTTGGCATGCTGTAGCCCATAAGGGAGAGGAAGTTCAAGAAAGCCTCTGGGATGTAGCCGCTGTCTTTAAAAAAGAAGATGGAGCAAGGATTTTTCCTTTTTGAGAGTTTTTTCCCATCGGCACCTAAAAGAAGGGGAAGATGATAAAAAGTAGGTGGGGTCCATCCGAAAGCATTGTAAATTACAATGTGTTTGGGTGTGGATGTGAGCCATTCGCTCCCGCGCAGCACGTGGGTGATTTTCATCAGGTGATCGTCGACAACGAAGGCGAGGTGATAGGTAGGAAATCCATCGGCTTTCAACAGGATCTGATCGTCTATCTCCTCATATTTGACGACGATTTTTCCCATGATCCCATCCTCAAAATGGAGCTCTCCCGTCAAAGGAACCTTGAGTCGGATGGTATACTTTTCATTGCGCTCGATCCGCTCTTGAATTTCTTCTTCAGTGAGATTTCGATAAAGACGATTGTATCCGCTTTTGGAAGTGAGCCGCATTTGCTCCAGCTCCTCTGCAGTGGCGAAACATTTATATGCCATCCCTCTATCTAGAAGTTTTTGAGCGTACTCCTGGTAAATCTTGGTCCTTTCAGATTGGCGATAGGGCCCATAAGGTCCCCCGCAATCCGGCCCTTCATCCCAGTGGATCCCGGCCCATTGGAGTGCTTTGTAAATATTTTGTTCGTAGATGGGTCGGCTTCTGGATTGATCCGTGTCTTCTATCCTGAGGATAAATTGGCCGCCATGGAACCTGGCAAAGGCGAGATTCATCAAGGCAATGTATGCGGTTCCTACGTGCGGATAACCGGTAGGAGAAGGGGCTATACGAACCCGGACCGGTACGGATTGAGACATAAAAAATCCTAAAAAAGTTCTAGAAGAATATACTCTGAAACCTTTAAAAATTCAAGCAGCCAATAAGAGGATAAAAAAATGGGCAACCGTACTGGGGCTGTTTTTTTAGATATTAGCTCAAGGCCAAGGAGGGATATTATAGGAGTTTTTTAACAGACACCCCAAAAAAACTTGCCAGTTCTGCATAAAAGGGACCTTTTTACCACGTTGCGACGGTAAATGAAGCGGTCTGGTGTCAGTAGGTGAGGGAAGATTCTTTAAATTTAGACCAGTGTTTCAGGACCTCAACAGCTTCATCTAAAACAAGTTTTTTTTCCTCATCGTAGGTTGTGCCCTCCTGTTTTTTCCATTTGTTCTGGCGCTCTTTAGAGGCCCTATTGAGATGGTTCAGGATTTTTTCGGGGATAAACAAGCGTTGTTGCTGTAGTCCCCTTTTTGCCCGAATCCTTGCTAATGGATTCAGATCGAGCATTTGATCGAGAAAGCTTGAGGGTATTGTATTGGAGGGGAGGGCAAACTTGTGATGTTTTTCTCCTATTTCCAATTTATTCAAAGGTCCCGGAATCTCCACATGGGGGGCGACGCCGGTCAATTGAGGCGAGTTTCCTGATACAGTGTAATAAAGGCCCCTTGTGATCCGGTATTCACCTTTCGGGTCAATAGATCCACGGGAGTCTATAGAGAGAACTTGGTAGGAACCTTTTCCAAAAGTGGCACTGTCACCAACTAAAATGGCCCTGCCGTAATCTTTGAGGCACTGGGCCACTATTTCACTAGACGATGCGCTAGCCCTATCGATCATTACAGCAAGCGGACCTCTAAAAGCGGGCGGCGATTGGAAAGTTCTCATATGGTAGATGCCATGGATTCGGTCCGAAACTGATGCTACAACTCCGCGATGGATAAATAGACCAGCAATTTCCACCGCCTGGGACATGAGCCCCCCCGAATTTTCACGTAAATCGAGTAGGACGCCCGCAATCGATTTTTGTTTTTTTAACGTGTCATAGACACGCTTAAAGTCCTTGCTAGAGGAGGTGTTCTCGTCTTCGTAAAAGGAGTGTAATGCAAAATGAAGGATCGGCCCCTCGTTGGTCTGGATCACCTCGTAGGTATACCTACTTTCCTCAACAACAACCTCTTCGCGGGCTAAAGCCACAACGTGGTGGGCGTCTTTGCGCAGAAGTGTGAGGGTTACCGATGTTCCCTTTTCTCCCCGGATTAAGGCAACGGCATCCTGAATGGACAAACCCATTACAGGCTCGCCGTTTACGGCGATAATCTTGTCATCTACCTGTACTTTGCCTGAGCGGGCTGCGGGCCCCCCTTCTACCAGCTTTAGCACGTTTAAACCGTCAAAATCGTCGCGTAACATAGCGCCAATTCCGTAAAGTCTTTGTTGCACATGAATCAAAAAGTCTAGGGCTTCGTCGGGGGTGAAATAGGAAGTGTGGGAGTCCAGGGAGCGGGCAAAAGATTTTAAAAAGGTGCTATAGACAAGTCTATCCTCAATTTCTTTGGGGAGGCCAATCCAATCCTGCTCAAAATGGATCCGTTTCTTTTCGCTCCAGCTTAAAACTCTCTCCTGCATATTTGGGCCGATTTGATCTGCCATATACAGGGTATGGGCTTTCAGTTGGGCCAATCGGTCTATTAATTCTTCCTCAGAGAGGGCAAAAGTTTCATTTTTAGTCTCAAGCTTCTTAGGGGTGACTAGTTGTAATTTAGCGTGTCCAAGAAAGGTGTTATGGCGCACGATAGCTTTTTTAAACAGGTTTAAAATGTGAGTAAAATATTGGAAATCTCCCCTATGAATCGCTTTTTTCAAAGTGTATAGTTCCGCCTCGCCCAATTTGATCGAAGGGGTGATCTCATGGTCAAGAAAGTAACTTTTAGTCCGATCCATCTCTTCGACAAAATGGGCCAGAGTTCTCTCAAGAATCTCATTGTCAATCTCTTGGACTTGCGCATGAGCCCGCAACATTTCCTCCATCCGATGGGTCACATCGTGAACCTTAAGCTTGGGGGGCTCCTTTGCAACAAGGGCCAGGAAAAAAAGGGCGGGTAAAAGAAAACGAATCATTGTCCTCCCACTTAATGGTTTAGCTAAAATTGATCCAGAAAATTCCACTCCGGAGTTTGAAAAAATCTCTCCTATGCAGGCTGCAGGTGGAAAAAATTGGTAAGAATCGTTGGAAATAGCTGAAGAAAATTTTTTTCGAGGAACCCTTTTTTATAACTAATTAATTTTCAAGTATTAAATAAAGAAAATTAAAAGATTTCAACAGACACCATGGAAAATTTATCAAATTCTATTGAATTCAATTCTTTTTTATGGAAGAATTAACAACCTAAAAGACCAAATGATTTACGAATTGTGACCTATCAAAACGCATGTACCTACTAGGGAACCGAGGTCTTTAAAAAATTTATTTTAATGGAGAAACAAAAAAATGGAAAATTTCCATCAACAAAAAATGCAAGAAGTTGCTATTGATACACCGCCAGGTTTTGTTTCTATTACTGAGGCGGCTCGTATCAACAACGTAACAAGACAAGCAATCTATGTTGCTATTAAGCAAAAAAAGCTTAGAGCATATAAGCATTCGACACGTTGGACTATTAGCCTCAAGGATTTAGAAGAGTATAGAAATCAAAAATATTCAAGGTTGAAATCTACTTTTAACGGCGAATTGCTTTTTGATAACAACAAAGGGTATTTCTCGGTTGGTCAAGTAGCAAAAATGTTGAATGTGCCTGCTCAAAAAATCTACTACGCAACTCGTGTAGGGATGATGAAAGCGCACAGAAAAGGGGCGGCTTGGGTTATCAGTGTTGAAGACATCAATCTTTACAAAGAGAAGTACCTAGCAGCTTTCACATCAGAAGCTCTCGTTGGGTAATATAAGACCTATAAAATTATAGGCAATTTAGGCTCGCGGAAGTACCAGGAAATCTTTAATCTGCAATTGAATGCTGGTTTTTTCCTGGTACGAATTGATTGTTGGGGTAAAAGCCACAATCAGCCGCGAGCCTTTCTTTTTTATAAGCTCTTGGCGGCGCATAGCTAGATTGAATCCGATCCCCTCGAGTTGTCTCCCATTTTCTTCCAAATAAAATTTTAGATGCACCTTTCCGATAACTTTAGGCGGAAAAACCTGATCTGCCTCGCAAAAAAGGGTAGGGGCGGGGTTATCCACACCAAAAGGCTCCAGCAAGGACAACGACTCTAAAAAATCGAAGGTAAGGTCTTTAAAAGAGACCTTGGCATCGATCATCAGCTTCGGAAAAAGATCCTTGTCGGATAGGGACCTATCTGCTGCTTGGAGAAAGCGCTCTTTAAAAAAGGGAAAATTCTCCGGGGTTATAGTGAATCCTGCAGCATAATCGTGGCCCCCATAATTCATAAAAAGAGATCCATTTTCTCTCAGGACCGGGAGAATCGCGAACTCAGGTATGGTTCTTACGCTTGCTTTAAGGACACCTTTATCTTCAGTGATGACAACAGTGGGGCGGTTGTAGAGTTTAGACATTCTTGCCGCAATAATCGCGATGATTCCGGGATGGCAGGTTTTAGAAAATAAAACGATAGCTTTACCCTCAAGAAGGTCCGGTTGCTGCTCGATCATTTTTTCTATTTCGAGTGAGTCCCGACGCTCGATCTTTTGCCTCTCTTGATTTTTTTTGTCTATGAAATCGACGAGGTGATTTGCGACATTGAAGTCCCGGGTCAGTAAAAGCTCAACACCTTTCATAGGGTCAGAGATCCGACCAAGACTATTCAGCCTGGGGGCAAGTTTGGAAGCGATGTCACCGGTCGTGATTGTCTCTGCGTTCAACTCAGATAGATTGAGAAGCTTCAAAAGACCAATACGACCTGTTTTCGGAATTTGATTCAGACCATAACGGACTAAAATCCGGTTTTCACCACGTAGGGAGCCCATGTCGGCCACGGTGCCAATCGCTACGATATCCAGCATGTCTTTAAGGTCGATCTCCTCGGGATCGATTGTCCCCTTTAGGGATAGAAAGCTCAAGAGGGCATGGGCAAGTTTAAATGCGACACCAACGCCTGTCAGGTCCCTGTTCGGGTATGTGCTATGATGCAGTTTTGGATTCAAAGTCGCGATGCACTGTAGATTCTGCATCCCCGGTTCATGGTGATCCGTTACGATAACGTCAATTCCATACCGGTCTGCCCGTTCCACCTCGTCTGTAGACGTGAGGCCGCAATCGACAGTGATGATCAGCTTACAACCTTTTTCCAAAGCAGTTTCGATGGCATCACTCATCAAACTTTCCTTGATCTGGTTCCTATTAGGAACACTGTAGTGGACATGAACGCCAAGACGTCTAAAAAAATCGGTCAAGAGCACAGTTCCTGTGATTCCGTCAACATCATTGTCACCAAAAATAAGGATCGATTCCTTGTCCTGAATCGCTCTATATAGCCTATCGACTGCTTGATCGATTTGGGGCAACAAGGAAGGGGAGAACAGATCAGGAAGTTTGGCATACAGGTAATGGTGTATTTCTACCATAGAGGTAAAACCACGGCTCATAAGGATTTGAGCTGTCACCGGGTTGATATTAAACTCGCGGGTGATCCTCTGTACAAGCGGGGGGTTTTCTTTTGGAAAAACCCATGTGATCTCTTGTTTTTTTTGTACGATAGGGATCAAGAATTAAGCTCCGAAATAACCTTTACCTCTCTGTTTTCATACGCATCAAATAGAACCAGCAACATACTGGAAATAAAAAACGAAGAAAGAGTTCCTACAACAATACCGATTGACATAAGGAGAGAAAAACCGAAAATACTGTTTCCACCCAAAATAACCATACACACTAAAACAACCAGGGTTGTAGTCGATGTGAGAAGGGTGCGCGATAGAGTCACATTTAAGGATCGGTTTACAAGCTGCTTAAAAGGCATTTTCCGATCATGCTTTTGATCCTCTCGAATTCGATCAAAAACAATGATAGTATCGTTCAACGAATACCCCGCTATTGTCATTAGGGCTGCAACGACATTCAGATCTATTTGGACGGGGAGTCCTAATTGATGTAGAAGAGCCAAAATGGATAGAGTGATCACAATATCGTAAGCAAGCCCAAGGGTTGCGCTAATCGCGTATTTAAACTCGAACCTTAAAGTGATGTAGACTAAAATCGCCAAAAGAGCTACGGCAAGCCCAATAATTGCATTTTTTCGCATAGCATCGGACATTTGTCCGCTCACACTTTTGAATGTGAAGTGCACTCCGTTCAAGGAGGCATCTGTCATTTGAACGCCCTCCTGTTGCAGACTTTCCATCACAAAATTGAGACGGGGATTGGACTTGTAGGCAAAGGATGGGTCCAATTGCTCTTGTGTCAAACCCATTCCTGAAAAAGGCCTATTTGCCTCATCAAGTGATTTAGCTAAAAATACGCGCAATGATTCTTTTGTGGACAATTCACGAACCTGCATTTCCTGAGGACGAATACCCGCTTTTTTAAGAGCTTGTTCGACACAATATTTAGGGTCCGTCTTATTCTGGCCTGATACCTCAATCAAAAGAGAGTATCCACCAGTAAAGTCCATACCGTAGATATTGGCCTGGTTCTTATAGAGAGCATACCCTCCAAAGGCGGCTGCGCATAGGCTTAATCCCGCTACGGGAACGGAAAGTTTCAGGAAAGGTATAGAGGTTTTTTCAATCCATTTCCCTATTTTGAACGGCCTATCTCCTCTTTTTTCGACCCACTTGTAGAAGAAGGTTCGTGTTGTGAAGTAGGCTGTGAACATCGACGAAGCGACACCGATGATAAGCGTGAGCGCAAAACCTTTTACAGGGCCGGCATCAAAATTCAATAAAATCAGCGCTGCGATAACGGTCGTCACGTTAGAGTCCAAAATAGCGGAAAAAGCCCTGCTATACCCGTTATGGATAGCCGTAGCTAAATTTTTATGGATTTTGTACTCCTCGCGGATCCTTTCAAATACAAGAACATTCGCATCGACGGACATTCCTATTGTCAAGACAATAGCCGCAATGCCGGCGAGAGTCAGAGAGGCCCCGATATTTTGCAGGACCGCCCAAAGGATGAGCAGGTTGAAGAGAACTGCGATGGAGGCAATGAAACCAAAAAACCTATAGTATGAGCACATAATCGCAACAACTAATAGTAAAGCGGCAACTGCGGCAAAAATTCCTTGTGTCCTTTCTTTAAGTCCCAGCTCCGGACTCACATTATTTTCCGAAAGGATATTTGGAGTGTATGTCAAAGAACCGGCTCTCAGATCGGACTCCAGTTTACTTGCTTCACGCTGAGAGAAATTTCCGGTAATCATCGCCTTATCTTTGATTTCGGCATTCAAGCTGGGGGAGGAGATCACAGTGCCATTTAAAACGACGGCCATTCTCCATCCACGTGCGTGTGAGTATTGTTCAAGATCGGTTCCGATTACTTTGTCTTGGCAGAATACTTTAGTCCATGAGGAGAGCATTGATTGTGGCAACTCGACTGTACCGTTCGTATTTTTTTTGGTCGCTTTCACCTCAAATGAGAGAAAATTTCCATTTTTTGGGTCGTATGAGGCCCTTACGGTTTCCAGAGATGAGCCTTCGAGCGCATAATTGTTGAAAACAATCAGAAGCGGGTGGGTCTGCCCTTCCCACGCTGCCGATGTTTCTCCTTTGATCACAGCAACCCGGCTTAGGGTTTCGTCAAAAGCATTTGTGCAGCCTTTTTCAGGGTGGGCAAGCGCTAGTCCCGCCTGCAAAAGCAGCCTTGCAGCTTCGGTTTTAGGGTTAGGGTTTTGTGCATCGCCTGCATCTCCGTAGAGTTGCGAGTAGGCGATTTTATGAACTTGTTCCGCCTCTTTTTTCCCTTTAACGATCGCTTCACTCCAGATATCTTGAAGAAACCTATTTGTAGAATCTCTTAAAGAGATATTGTTTAAGGAGAACTTCTCGTTCACAACATGGAATGTCATTGAGGAGGAGCGTATGAGATCGCTTGCCGAGATGTCTTGAGAGCCGGGAAAATCAAGAATGATGTTTGAGCCCTCTATGCGGATAGAAACCTCGGAAACACCCATTTTGTTTACCCGATTAAACAACTCATTTACCCCTTGTTTAAGGTCAAACTCATTCGTAACAGTTTTGCCGGAGGGGTCCTTGAGTTGTATCTCTACCGTCTTTCCCCCTGAAAGGTCCAATCCCCACTTCAGGACTTTTCGATCATCGCCTCTATAATATTTTTTCATCGAGATGATGAAGTTGTTCCATAAAGTTGAGCGGATCGGCTTAGGAGCATCATAATAAGTTCTTAGCGAAGGATCGATTTGAGAGGTGTGATAGAGGTCCTTCATACGTAAAAGATCTTCCTGCTCTTTTGATTCAATTTGATTCACGGTGAGGATTCTTTGCCTCACGTCCGTAAATTCAAGAAGAGCAAATGTTTTAGAACCTTTGAGATAAAAATTTTCTCTTGTTGCCGCTACTGTAGGCTCACAAGCGGAAGGGAGCTCAAAGATAAGGTCCTCTGCAAACTCTTTATTGAGCGGAATCGCCGCCCCCGGATATGCAATAAAGCCTTGCTGTTGGAAAATGTTATTTAGCTGTTTAAGATCATCGTTGAAAGCTTTTGCCGTTTCATTTTTCAGTGAGGCGTACTTTCGATAAATTTTGTAAAAGTCCTTAAAAATGACATAGCAGGAGTCTGATTTAAAACCGCTTAAAGGGAATTTGCCCTCTAGGCCCGGTGCATACAAAACTGCCTGAAAACCTCGCTCGGGTAGGATTTGGTGTTGGTAGTCTTTGAAACTAACAACAGGGTAGTTTTCTCTGTTAAGATCGACCGTTTGTGGCTCAAAGAGCTGCAAACGCGACTCTGTTTTGTGCAGTATTTTTTCTAAAATAGGCTTTGATTGCAAAACAAGAATCGATTTGCTGGATTGTAATGTAGATAAAGGTGTGACGAATTTATGGTTGTGGAGCTTAAATTCCTCAGAAGTTTCTCTCGAAAGTCTTGCCAATTCCTTATAGATCAAGGATTGGACCGCCTCTTTTTTTATCGCATCGCCCTCAATCAATACAGACTCGACATCCTGATGGAGCTCAAGAAGGATTTGATCCTTCTCAAAATCTAAGTGGATAGAAGAAAATAAAGGGTTATTTTTTTGTAATGGAATATGACCGTGCTTAGCCCAGCTCGCTTCAATAGAATCATAGGATAAAGGGAGGGAGCCTTGTTGAAAATCTCTCAGATGATTTTTTACGACATATAGAGAGTCGCGTAGCTTCTCTTCTTTATTTTGCAGCTGGAGGATCTTGTCCTTGTCTAGAGTCGTTAACGAGGTTTGATCATTAGCTTGCTCAACAGACTGCAGGTCTAATCGCTCTTTTTGGCATCTGTCTTTAAGAGCCGTAAGGACTTCCATCAACGTGTAGCCTATAGTGGTCTTTTCTGAGAGGTGAGCCTGGGTTAAAGAGCAGATAAAACGTTTGGTTGCGGGGGACTTTTCTCCAAATGTAGTTTTGTAGTCGAGGAGTGTTTGAGCGTATTGAAGAAGGGGTTCCTCTGCGCGGTGATCTTGAAGATTTTGCGTGGCAACAGAGACGAGCTCAGCCGCTTCAGACACCCCACCAAGTGAATTAGCTATTTGAAAAACCCGGTCCAATCCGATCTGTTTGTACCCTTCTGTAGGGGACCCGTCATCGGAGTATTTTTCGATGAAACGGAACATTTCTTGGCGCTGTTCTTGTCCGAAGTGGATGGGGATCTTTCTCTGGACTTCCACTTTAAGAGTGTCTAGAGTGTCAGGGCCTAGTGCAAGCTGAAGGGGGTAGAAAGGGATAAGATTTCCTGCACGGGGCAACAGTTGCTTGAATTTTTTTGCATCTTCAGATTGATTAAAGACCACCTCAATCTTGTCCGAAAAATTCGGATCGATCTCTATCGATTTTAGTTTGACACCGATAAGTTCTGCATACGAGTGGATCCAGTCTTTGGAGTCTTTTTCAAGAAGATTGACTCTGTTTGCAATTTCATTTTGGATTTCAAAAGCTCTTTTGGCTCCAATTTTTTCGGACAGCGGGTTCGAGTAAAAGAGTAGGGTAGGCAAGATGTTATATGCTGTTAAAACTGTAACGCCTGCTATAAGCCAGGTGTGCCATCGCTTTTGTCTTTCCATAGAAAACAAGACCATTTCATGAAATTTAAATCTTAGAATACATCTGAAATTAGATTCTGTCCACCCAAAATAACTGGTTTCTTACTTCTGTTAAAAAAATAGGGATAAGCCCCGCTTTTATAGAGCGAATCGGTGTCCATTTTTTTTTCTGCCCCTTTACTCTTTAATCTGTGAGGTCGTGTTTTCTGGTTGAAACTTTAAAATTCTAAAGGTACAATCGAGCCTTTTAAGAGGTCAAATTTGGCAGTTTTAAACCACGTTGCTCTCATTTTGGACGGTAACCGCAGATGGGCTCATGACCGGGGACTGCCCGCAATCGAGGGCTATAAGAGAGGTGCAGACAGGGTTAAAGAAGTTATATCATTTGCAACGCAAAGAGCGATACCATTCTTGACAATGTACTTTTTTTCCACTGAAAACTGGGGGCGAAACCCCTCTGAAGTGAAGGGTCTTTTTACATTCATGGATACCTTTTTACAGGAGAACCTTTCTTCATTGTTGGAAGAGGGGGTAAAACTTTCCTGCATAGGTCGTCTTGAAAGGTTGCCGCCTTTCTTAAAACGCTCGATTGAAAATGCGATTCATCAGACCTCGGGGTGCAAAAAAATCCGTTTGAATTTGGCCTTGGATTACGGAGGCCGTGATGAAATTTTGCGAGCTGTCTCGAAAGCAGCTTTGAACCACAAAGGCGATCTAAATCTTTTGACTGAGGAGCATTTTTCCTGCTACCTCGACAACCCTGGGATGCCCGACCCCGACTTTGTGATTCGCACCGGCGGCGAAATGCGCATAAGTAATTTTTTGCTCTGGCAGATTGCGTACGCCGAACTCTATTTTACAACAGTTTTGTGGCCCGATTTTTCATGCGACGACTTCGAGGAGGCCCTTACAAATTTTGAACAAAGAAGTCGAAGGAGAGGTGGGGATGCCCGGAGTATTTCACGACTTGTCTAAGCGCTTATCGATGTCTTCAGGGATCATACTGATGCTGGTGATAAGCTTTTTTGGAAAAAACTATTGGCCGGTCCAATTTCTGACCGTTTTATTTGTGGCTACAATTACTATGGCCGCCATGATCGAGTATGTAGCGCTTGTGAAGCATAAGGGTGACCCCCCTTCGAAGTACCTTTTGGCCGCTATAGGGGTTTTTTGGCCTTTTGCATTTTTCTTTTTCCCCTCTTGGATATGGCTGATTTTGATTTTCCTCGGCTTTTTCATTTATAATTTTTTGTCGATTGACTGTGCGATCTACCGCGTAGCTACCGGTTCTTTTGCTATGCTTTACATTTTGGTCCCCATAGGGATGATTTTATCAATCCTTTATCCCGGGGGGATGGGATCCAAGGGGGATGTCAATTTGGTGGTGTATTTATTAGCGGTGACCAAAATTGCAGATATCGGCGGATATTTCATGGGCAGACTTTTTGGCAAAAAAAAACTTGCTCCTAAAATAAGCCCTTCAAAAACCGTCGTGGGTGCCGTCTTTGGACTTCTGAGTTCTTTACTGATGAGTCTCTTTCTTTCCACCTACGTGAACATCTCTCTCTATGAGGCGGGTGTCCTTGGAATTATACTGGGTGGAGCTGCAGAGTTAGGTGATCTGGCCGAATCGGTGCTTAAAAGAGATGCACAGGTAAAAGACAGTAACCAAATACCTGGACTTGGAGGTGTCTTGGACTTGATTGACTCCTTATTGTTTACAACACCCATCCTTTTTGCCTATTTTAGGTTTTGATGACCCATTTTATCATAACAATCGATGGTCCAAGCGCCTCAGGCAAATCGACCTTGGCTAAGAAAATTGCCCAGCGTTTAGGTATAAACTATCTTGACTCCGGTGCATTCTACCGCTCGATTGCCGCATTCCTCATATTAAATGAGGATTCGGCAGAGGACGAGGGTTTTCTACTTGGGTTTTTGCAGAATGCAACGCTCAAGCTTGAATACGAGGGGAGTTTTGCAAGGTACTTTTTAAATGGGGTAGATCTTTCGCCCTATTTAAGGAATGAACAGGTTGCGATGAAAGCCTCCCGCATAGCAAAATTTGGGGTGGTTCGTAAATTTGTGAATCAAAATTTACAGGCCATTTGCAAAAAGGGGGATTTTATAGCGGATGGGCGCGATTTAGGCTCTAAGGTTTTTCCAAAAGCCGATGTGAAGTTTTTTTTGACGGCATCTATAGAATCAAGAGCAAAACGGCGCGAGCTGGAACAAAAGACTATGGGAACAGAGACCTCATTTGAAAAAGTCCTGGAGCAACTCCTCCAAAGGGATGAGCAAGACTCGAAGCGTAAAATTGACCCATTAGTAAAACCTGCCGATGCTATTTTTATAGACACTACCTCTTTTACGACAGATGAAGTTTGTGAACAAATGCTAGTAAATATAAAAAAAAAGTTTGTTGTTCGGCCTAGTTGGTACAGAGTTTTGATAGGGAGTTTTCTTAAAAAATTTTTCAAGATTTTTTTTCGTCTTCAAGTTTTTGGGGAAGGTAACGCTGAGAAGGTTTTGGGTGGCCTTGTATATGCAAACCATACCTCTTACCTGGATGCCCCTTTACTTTTATCGATCTTGGGACCGAATACGGTGTTTGTAGCAAGCAAAAGGGTGATTGAAAAAAATATTTTCATACGATGTGTCACAAGGTTTTTTCCCTTGATTCTTGTCGATGAAAAAAATATGCCACGTGATTTTTTCAGAATCTGCAATAAGGAGATTCATAAAGGGAGTCCCGTGGTAATTTTTCCTGAGGGAATGCGCTCAATTACGGGAGAAATACTCTCTTTTAAAGAGGGTCTGGCCTCTATTATTATCCATTGTAAAATAACAGAGGTCCTTCCTATTTACCTTGGAGGAGTTTATAAAGCCTGGCCAAAAGAGAGGCTTTTCCCCGTACTTTGGAAAAAAATTACCGTTTTGATCTCCAAACCACTGTGTATTACAGGACACAAAGAGGGGGGCGCGAAAGAACCTAGAAATGCGTTAACAGAGCATTTGAAAAAAAGGCTTGTAGATCTAGAAAAACAGTATAAGGATAAATATGAGTAAAGATAATGAATTGAATCAAGAAACCTTTAACTCTAAGGTTTTGCAATCTCAAGTAACGGTTTTAGTAGATTTCTGGGCTCCCTGGTGCGGGCCTTGCAGGCAGTTGGCACCTCTCATTGAAGAATTGTCGATGGAGCATCCAGGGCAGGTATTTAAAGTGAACGTCGATCATGCTCAAGACTTGGCAGCAAAGTTTGGAATCCGTAGCATTCCCACACTAGTTTTCTTTAAAAACGGTCAAGTCGTAGATACTCTTGTAGGGGTGCACACAAAATCTACAATTTCAGATAAATTGAAATAGATTTTTTTAGAGATTAAGAGATAGAATTTCTAAATAAATTCATTTTATGAAGAAACCTTCCACATCTTTGATGGGAAGGTTTTAAAAGGGTGGATCGTTATTTGGTCGCTTCTTTTACATCTTTGAGCTCAAGAAGTTCTGTGTCCGCGATCCCTTGAACAGTTTCGTTTTTCTCCTCTGGAACGTGAGATTTCATAATCTCAACCTCAAAAGTGAGAAGGGAATTCGGGGGAAGCATACCGCTTGTCCCGTACCCCAGGTCGGGATGGATATAGATCGTTCTTTTTTCTCCCTCCTTCATACCGACAAGAGCTTTTGAGAAACCTGGAAATGTATCGGTAAGCGAAATTGTTTCAGACTCAGATTCACCAAAAACCTGACCACTCAAAAACTTTCCTTGATACTTGATCAAAGGATTTGAGCTTGACTCTACAGCGGGTCCATTACCCGTTTGGAGGGTAACATACTGAATTTTCCCGGCTTCAAGAGATATAACGTTTTCTTTTTTTCCGTTAAAGTCTAAAAATTCTTGGGCCTCTTTGAGGTTGTCACCCGCTAATTTTTGAAAAGATTTTTCCTGAATTTTATGAATTGCCTCAACGGTCTGTTCCTCGCTTAGCGGTGCCACCTTACCTGACATCGCGTCTTTGAGACCTTCAATTACGCAGTCAATGTTAAAATCCGGACCGAGGTTAGCAAGGTTTTTTGAAATCAGATGACCAAGCGCTTTGGAAATGACAAGGTTATCGATCTCTTTTGATGCTTCAACCGCTTCCTCTTTTTGCATATCTGCAGATTTACTACAGTGCAAAGGGAGCATTTGCAGGGCGCAACCAACGCTAAGGAAAGCTAGCCACTTTTTCATATGTTCTCCATTTCGTATTTTGGGTAATTTATTTTTTATAAGATTTATCCTCAACACAAATATGAAGCTCTTCTAACTGATGTCTGGAAACGATGGAGGGGCATCCATTCATTAGGTCGGAGGCTTTTTGTGTTTTAGGAAATGCGATCACATCGCGGATATTATCGGTTTTTAATAGAAGCATGACCAAACGGTCTACTCCGATGGCAAGCCCACCGTGCGGAGGTGTTCCGTAGCTCAAGGCATCAATAAAAAATCCAAATTTATTCTCGATCGATTCGTCGTCAATCTCAAGGATAGAGAAAATTTTCCTTTGCATATCCTTGTCATGGATACGAATTGATCCCCCCCCAAGTTCGTAGCCGTTAAGTACAATGTCATAGGCCTTAGCTCGGACTTTTAAAGGGTCAGATCCTAGAAAAGGGATATCATCCTCGTTTGGAGCTGTAAAGGGGTGGTGGGCAGAGGTAGGGTTTCCTTCCTCGTCCGGGACAAAAAGGGGGAAATCAACGACCCACAGGAATTTGTAATCTTCCGGGTCGTATAGTCGTAATTTTTTCCCTAGATCACGCCTTAGATGGTCGAAAGCCTGGTTCACAGAATCCTCATTGCCGACACCAAATAGAACAAGATCGCCCTCTTGAAGGTTTAAGGAGGTTTTTAAAAGGCTTTGATTCTCATCAGAGAGGAATTTTGCAATCCCTGTTTCGAGTTTCCCCCCTTGGAATCTCGCCATAGGAAGTCCACCGAGGCCGAATTTTTGCACGAAATGGGTGTAATCCTCAAGGTCTTTTCTCGAAATTCTCTCCCCTTGAGGGACGACGATGGTTTTTATGGCATCTTTTCGGGTTAAAGCTTCATTGAAAATATTAAAGGTAGAGTTTTCTAAAGCTTTATGGACTCGGTGGAGTTTGAGTTCAAAACGGATATCCGGGCGATCGCAACCATAAGTTTCCATCGCTTCAGCGTAGGAAATTCTTGTAAAAACCTTGTCAAAATTCTTGCCCAACACCCTGCTGAAGACCTGTTTCAAGATCGATTCAACAAGTTGCATAATTGTTTCTTGATCGACAAAACTCATCTCGATATCGAGCTGCGTGAATTCAGGCTGTCTGTCTGCTCTTAAATCTTCGTCCCGAAAGCAACGAGCTATCTGGAAATACCGGTCTAATCCAGCTACCATTAGGAGCTGTTTGTATTGTTGCGGAGACTGAGGTAAGGCATAGAAATTTTTTGGATGTACCCTTGAAGGCACTAGATAATCTCTTGCCCCTTCAGGAGTAGATTTCCCAAGAATGGGTGTTTCCACCTCGCAAAAGCCCACATCATCAAGCAGATCGCGTAGAATTTTGACCGCTTTGTGACGCACTTCAAGGTTTTTAAGAATCTGTCCTCGTCTAATATCAAGGTAACGGTACTGAAGCCGCGCCTCCTCTTGAATCGCGATGTTCTCTTCGTTGATGGGGAAAGGGGGAGTTTTAGCTTTGGATAGCAGGGTGACCTGGTGCCCTTCAACTTCTATCTCACCTGTTTTTAGGTTCGGATTTTGCATCCCGTCGGCCCTTGCCCGGACTGTTCCTTCAATCTCGATCACCCACTCGTTCCGTATGGATTCTGCCATCGCATGGGACTCAGGTGATATCACCGGGTCAAAGACGACTTGGGTGATGCCGGTCTTATCTCTGAGGTCTATAAAAATAAGTCCACCATGATCCCGGCGCTTATGCACCCAACCTGAAAGTTTAACCGTTTTTTTAAGATCGCGAGCGGTGAGCTCTCCAAGCTTGTGCGTGCGGTACATGTTTTAGATCCTAGAGTTTTGACTTTAACAAATCGAGGCAACTTCCGTAAAGGCGAGCCAGCTCTTAAATGAGGAAATTTCTACTAATTGCTCGATACAAAGGGCTATATTAGCCGTTTTTACATTATGCGTAAAGAGTCAAGCCCTTGATTAAATAGGCCTGTGAGACCAAGAGGGCTTGGTTGCAACCTCTTGAAGATTTTTTAAAAAGGGAGAGAATTTTTTTTTGAACCGCCCGGTGTTTTTTTCGCGCCCGCAAAGATAGAGTTCTTGGTTAAAACCTCACTATCAGGACGCTTAGCAAAGCGCCCTTAACGCAATTTCTCCTAATTTTAGCAGCCGTTCCATTTCATTTTTCTTTTCATGAAGATTGCGCAAAATTTCCATAAACGGAAACGGGATCCAATTTTCACCCGTACTCAAAGAAAGGTAGTATCCTAGGCTGTGGTCACCTTTTTCTGGGTAGTGGTTGATCGCCTCTAGCATCTCGCTCAGTCCGCCAGAGGGAAGTGTAGCCTCCTCAGTCGAGCTGCAAACATCTTGCCAGCTTTTGGATAGTTTTTCGCAATACCGCCAGTCGGAGCTAAGATCCTCCTCTTTAATTTGATGAAGAGTCTCAAGAAAATTCCTCAAAGCATCAATAATTTTTTGTGGTGTCTTCAAAGATTCTGTAGATCGGATCGAATCGAGGATTGTGGAGGCGAGAAGGTAGGACAGAATATGCATATTATAGGCTCCGGGAGGAAGGTTGAGCTCCTCCTCTTTTTGAGACCTGTCTTTATTTGCCCTTTCTGCCCGAATTTCCGCATGCATATGATGATAGCCTCGGATCGATTGTCCATACGATTGCATATGTTTCTTTAAATAGCGTTTTTTAATAAAAAAAACCACAATTTTGTTATCCCATTCTTTTTAAGTCTTTAAGGTTATCTTTGAGATTATTAGATATAGGGAATCAGCGAAACAGGATTTGGGGGAATCTTCTTGATAGAACGGATATTCTTCTCTGAAAAATTCTTTTTTGTTAGCCTGAATTCAAGAATCTTTGACAATTGGGATACATACGCTTGAAAAATTCGAATTGGCTTGATTATTTTAAGTTCCTCTCAGAGAGAAAAGCCCAAGGGGCCCAATCTCGCCTCTACCAATACTGGCGACTTAGAATTTTTAGTTCCATTTACCTAGGTTATGCTTTTTTTTATTTGACCCGAAAGAGCTTTAATTTCGCTATGCCTGCGATGATAGAGGATTTGGGGATTTCAAAAACTGAGCTGGGGTTTTTAGCATCGGTTTTATACATCACTTATGGAGCCAGCAAATTTTTAAGCGGGATCTTGGGAGACCAATTCAATCCTCGTTACTTTATGTCGATTGGGCTGATTTTAACGGGTATTTTCAACATTTTATTCGGACTTTCTTCGAGCATTTTGTTTTTTGCCCTTTTTTGGGGGCTCAACGGATGGTTTCAAGGTTGGGGTTGGCCTCCTATAGCAAAACTTTTAACCCATTGGTACTCTCAGTCAGAGAGAGGCCGTTGGTGGGGGGTTTGGAATACATCCCACAATCTGGGTGGCGCTCTAATTCCCTTAATAGTTGCAGCTGCAGCCCAGTTTTTTGGTTGGCGCATGGCGATGTTTATCCCCGGTTCTATTTGTATTGGAGTGGGCTTTTTTTTAATGAACCGCTTAAGGGACACGCCGCAATCTTTGGGACTCCCTTCCATCGAAGAATTCCGCAACGACCACGTGATGTCTTCTCAACAGGAGATCCTGCAGGAAAAAGAGTACTCCTCGCTCCAGATTTTAATGCAGTATGTGATCAAAAACCCCTATATTTGGGTCCTCTCCATTACTTATTTTTTTATATACATGGTGCGTACCGCTATAAATGACTGGGGATTACTGTATTTTGTTGAGTCAAAAGGGGTCCCGCAAATCATTGCAAGCTATTTCATATTTGCATTCGAAATAGGGGGTTTTTTTGGAAGTTTGGCGGCAGGATGGATATCAGACACCGTTTTTAAGGGGTTGAGAATCCCTGCAAATGCCCTGTTTGCACTCGGAGCGGCCGCTTCTTGTATCCTTATGGTTGTCCTCCCTATCAACCTCTATGTTTTTTATTCCATTTTTATGTTTCTGTCAGGTTTTTTTATATTTGGACCACAGATGTTGATTGGAGTGGCTTGTGCAGAGCTCTCGCATAAAAAAGCTTCAGGTTCATCAACAGGTTTTGCCGGGACGTTCGCCTACCTTGGTGCGGCGACCGCTTCTCTTGTGAGCGGACGGTTGACCGAGGTTTACGGTTGGGATATTTTCTTTCCGGCTCTTGCTCTATTCAGCGTCGTCTCATTTGCATTATTAGTCCCTTTTTGGAATGTGAAATCAAATCCGAAAATTGTTTCTATCTCTTCAGGAGAGGAATCTTTGGACTCTTAGTGCGGGAAAAAAATCTGAAACAAAATCTTGTTAGTTGGCTCGGAAATCTTTTTAAAATTCCTCCGGTGATCTAGCAGTTTATTTGGGTGATAATCCGCGATCCGTGGTAGAATTTCGGTATGTGGATTTCATTAACCAACCATTCCGGATACTCGATTTTATCCTCTCAAGCTTCCATAGAGGAGCTCGTAAAATTTGCCTGTACAGAAAAAATGGGTGCTCTAGCTCTCACCGACTCCTGCAATTTATTCGGGGCTGTTGATTTTTACAAAGAGTGCAAAAAAAAGGGTTTGAAGCCGTTGATAGGGATTGAGGCCATGTTAGCCTCGACCTCCAGATTTGATAAAAGGAGGGGGGGCGACGTGTTTGCTACACCACTCTATCTCATAGCCAAAAATAGGGTCGGATATCAAAATCTATGCGCTCTTAGCTCTCTTGGATATATTGAGGGTTTTTATTACAACCCCCGGATTGATAAGGAGCTGATTGAAAAGCACCATGAAGGATTGATTTGTTTGATCGGATCCCATGCAAGTTATCTTGCCGACCTTGCTTTAAAACAGGATGATACCTCTTTTTTCCAAGAATTGGACTGGTGGCAGGCTCTTTTTGGCGCCGATCTGTATCTGCAAGTCGAACGACACAAGATGGAGCCGAGCGATCTGGTAGCTTTAGGGTTTGATAAAGAGCAATGGCTGCTGCAACTGCACAATGAATTAGCACAAAAGCAGGAGCTATTGATTGAAAAATACAAGCAGGTCTCAAAACAGAGGCGCATTCCGCTTGTAGCTACAAACAATGTGCAGTTCATGCACAAAAAAGACTATAAGGCGCATGAAATTTTAATGAATATTCAGTCGGCCGAGACTGTAGAAATTCTTGAAAAAGATGCGTCGGGTGTTGTAAGGCGTCGCTACCCCAATCCAAAAAGGCGTGTTTTACCCTCTCATCAATATTATTTTAAAACTTCTGCTGAAATGCAGGAGCTGTTTCATGATCTGCCCGATGCTATCGAGGCGACGCAGAGGTTAGCCGATTCTGTCAATATGTCGATGGATTTTGATACCCGCTACTACCCGGTTTTCATCCCTCCCGATTTGGAAGGGAAAGTCTATACGGATGCAGAAAGGTCTAAGGCGGCCGAAGAATTTTTACGCAAGCTTTGTGGCGAGGGAATTGCTAAGAGATACAATCACGAGAGGTTGGAAGAGGTACGAAAAGTCTATCCACAAGAGGACCCTCTACAAGTTGTTCTTAACAGGCTCGACTATGAACTTTCTATTATCGCGACCAAGGGGATGTGCGATTATCTTCTTATTGTATACGATTTTATTCATTGGGCCAAAACCCAGGGAATCCCCATGGGGCCCGGCCGAGGATCCGGAGCCGGCTCGATTATTTTGTACTTAATAGGAATAACCGATATTGAGCCCTTGCGTTTCCATCTATTTTTTGAGCGCTTTATCAATCCTGAAAGACTTTCGTATCCTGATATTGACGTGGATATTTGCATGGATCGCCGCCAGGAGGTGATCGATTACACGATCCAAAAGTATGGAAAGGACCGGGTAGCCCAAATCATTACGTTCGGTACGATGAAGGCAAAAATGGCGGTCAAAGATGTAGGCAGAGTTCTTAGCGTACCTTTGTCTAAGGTGAACCTGATAGCAAAGCTTATCCCCGATGACCTACAAATTACTTTGCAAAAAGCCCTGGAAGTGGAACCTGAATTAAGGGAGCTTGCCAAAAAGGATACTGAAGTCGGTAAAGTGCTGGAGATGGCTAAGGCTCTAGAGGGGTCCATAAGGAACACGGGGATCCACGCGGCCGGACTGATCATCTCTGCAAAACCTTTAGTAGAGACAATTCCTGTTTGCACTGCTAAAGATTCGCAGATGCTCGCGACCCAGTACGCAATGAAACCGGTGGAAGCGGTTGGGATGCTGAAGATCGATTTTCTGGGGTTGAAAACGCTCACCTCAATTCAAAAAGCGTGCGATTCGGTCAAAGAAATCCATAAAATAGAAATTGATTGGGTGAATCTCCCACTCAACGATAAGAACACCTTTGATTTGTTAAACCAAGGGAAGACATCGGGAATCTTTCAGTTAGAGTCGCAGGGGATGCAAGATCTTGCAAGACAGTTGCACATCGATAAATTTGAAGAGATAATCGCGGTAGGCGCCCTCTATCGCCCCGGCCCTATGGAAATGATACCTACATTCATTCAAAGGAAGCATGGGCGCGAAAAGATAGAATTTGATCATCCATCGATGAAAGAGATCCTTAAAGAGACCTACGGGATCATGGTTTACCAGGAGCAGGTGATGCAGATTGCCTCGAGGCTTGCCGGATACTCACTTGGCGAAGGGGATGTGTTACGCCGGGCTATGGGGAAAAAAGATGCAGAGGAAATGGCCCGCCAAAGGGATAAATTTCGGCTAGGAGCCCTGGAAAATAAAATCCCCGAATCCCAGTCGATGGCTATTTTCGATAAAGTGGAGAAATTCGCTAGCTACGGATTCAACAAATCCCACGCTGCAGCCTACGGTTTTTTGAGTTATGTTACCGCTTATTTGAAAGCAAATTATCCTGCGCACTGGATGGCTGCATTGATGACTTGCGATATGGCCGATATTTCTAAAGTAGCGAAACATAGCGCCGAATGCAAAACGATGGGGATTGCGGTCCTTCCTCCGTCCATCAACGATTCAGAACAGTATTTTACCCCAACAAGTCAAGGTATCCGGTTTGCGCTGGGGGGGATTAAGGGAATCGGCGAAGGGGTTGTGCAGACGATCATTGAAACGCGCCGTAGAGAGGGTGCGTTTAAGGGATTGAACGATTTTGTACAAAAAAATGATGTAAAAAAGATCGGAAAAAAAACAATAGAGACGTTGATCGAAGCGGGCTGCTTTGATGACTTTTCCAGCTCAAGGCGTGCTCTTATAGCCCAAATAGGGGATCTTTTTGACGCAAGCGTACGGATCCAGAAGGAAAAGACTAAAGGGTATCTCTCCTTTTTTCAAGATGGGGAACAGGATCCAAAGACGGCGGTTGCTCTTTCGTCCGATGAAGTGCCTCTTGAGCGTTTGTTTAAAGAGAGGGAACTCCTCGGGTTTTATTTGACAGGCCACCCCCTGCAGTACTATCAGGACGCTATAGACAAGATGGATGTAGCTACAATCGACGAGGTTTTGCAGGCGCAACAGAGCACTGTTCTCATCGTCCCCCTGGTTGTGGAAGACCTTGAGTTTAGATTATCCCAAAAAACCCAAAAGAAATTTGCAGTTTTGAAAGCATCAGACCAAGGCGGTATGTTAGAATTGCTTGCCTGGAGCGATATCATGGAGACGAAAGGGCCCCTGTTAAAGGAGAACTCCCTCCTTGTTGCATTGATAGAAATCGAAAAAAAGGGGACTGAGCAAAGAACACTATTGAAAGATTTATACTCCTTTGAGAGTGTTAAGATCCAAGAGGTGCTGGAAAACCGCGAGAAGCTTCGGCTATCACAAAAAAGCTTTTTACAAAAAAAGGCGCAACAAGAGAGTAGGGGGAATGCGATGAAGGGGAAAGAAGAAAAAAAAGAGCCTCTATTAAAATTGCAACTTAATGAGGCAGAAATGGGGCACCAGGCTGTTGTCCATTTAAAAAAAATATTTTCCAACTCTGCCGGGAAATCGCCCGTAAGAATCCTTATAGGCCCGACTACTTTGCAGATTGACGAGAGTTTTGGTGTCAAAATTACTCCGCAGTTGATAAACGATCTAAAAACGTTGAAATATGTAGAGAGTGTTGAGCAAGGGGAAGGCTAACGGGAGAAGTCTAAGAGCGCTAGGCTCAGTATTTAAAAAATTGTTTTTAAATTCCTTAAATCTCTGAAAAATTCCATTAGTGGTTGCGGGGTTATATTTTGAACTGTTATACTTTTTTTGTATGAAGGCTATAGTTCTATTTTCGAGTATTGTTTTACCATTTTTGAGTATCGAGGGGAAGACCCAAAAAGATCCTTTTGAGCAACTTTATAGCCAGCTTCAAGAGGCTCTAGATAAACAAAATCTAAAATCTGCAAAAAAAAGTGCAGAGGTGATTGTTGATCTCTATCAGGATCATCCCATGTCATCCGAGGTATATTTTCAACTCGCAACTCTTTATTTGAAAGAGGGGGAGTATGAGGTGGCTTTTGAAGCGGCGGAACTCTACTTGAAAAAAGATGCGACCTTACGTTTCTATGAGGAGGCCTACAAAATAAAACTTGAGGTAGCCCATCGATACTCCAAAGGTTTTAAAAAGCATGTTGCCGGCTTAAGGGTGCTTCCCAAGTGGATGCCCGCACAAGAGGACGCTTTAGAAATATACGACGAAATTCAGGCAGCAGTTCCAAGATCCGATGTAGCGGCAGAAGCGCTGTATGCAAAAGGTGCTCTGCAACTGCATTTGGAGGATCACAAGGCCGCACTAGATACGTTTCAGATCTTTTTGAAAAAGTTTGCTCAACATCCTCTTGCCCCTCACGCCCACATCAAAATAGGGGATATCTACGTAATCAATACGAAGATACAACAAAATGATGATAGTTTTTTGGCTCTGGAGCGTCTCAACTTCCAGCGCTTTAAGGATAATTTTCCGTCCGATCCAAGATTGAGAATAGCCGAAGGTCAGATCAAATCTATAGAGGAAACTTTGGCTCTGGGAATGTTTGAGATAGCAGCTTATTATAAGCGGACGAAGCGTCATGATGCGGCTTTGCTTTACTACACCCAGGTGATCCAAACCTACCCGAAGTCTGTAGTTGCCCATAAGGCAGTGAATACAGTACAGTACCTACGTGAAAAACATGCCGATCTTAGAGATAAATATCCTGTGGAGGACCTTGAGATCATCGTGGATGTTATTGAAGAGCTTCCTGATACTATCCAAGATCAAGCAGATCAGAAAGTCCATTAAACTATTTACCCTAATTGGTTGGATAGTTTTTTCCGGTTGTCAATATAAATTTGTTTCAACAAAAGATCAGCCCACATTGGAGCTAGCTTTTCGAGGAGCGTACTCATCCCCAGCGTTTCAAGATGAATTCTTACTCGAATTACAAAGAGTCACTGGCTATAAAGTTGTTTCTGCAAATGGACGCTATCTAGTTGAGATAGATACGGACCGTTTGAGGAAAGATACGATCGGTTTTGTGCATGACAGAGACCCTCTAACTGGAGCCGTGATAGATCGATTATTTCCGAATGAAGGGCGCGCGGTTTTGGGGGCTAAAATCAGGATTATTGACAAACATCATTTTAACAGTATGATCTTGGATAGAAGGCTCTTTGCGTCCTCAGATTTCGATTTTACAAATCCTAACACGCTAAGGGATACTTTTTATGAGGGTACACCTTTGGTAGAATACTCATTAGGTCAGTTTGACTCCGAGTATGGCGCTTTTGATGTGGCCCATGAGCTCACAACTAAAAAACTTGCTAAAAAACTCGCCCTTTTTTTAGGAGGGATATGTCTCAAAAAATGAGGATGAAAGTAGCGGCCGATGTATCGCAATATCCAAAAGTATTAGACTGGGTCGAGGTTGGCGTCTCCTCGTCGCAAATTCAACTTTGTGTTGAGGAGATCTTCATAAATATTTGCTCCTATGCGTACCCTGAAAAAAGGGGGGACGTTGAAATTTTGCTGCAAAATATTGATGGACAGGTGGAAATTGAATTTATAGACGATGGCATCGAGTTTAATCCGCTTGAATACAAACGTCAAAAACCTATAGATCACCCGGGTGGTTTTGGAATTTATATCGTGAACCATTTAATGGATGAGATCAAATATGAAAGAAAAAATAATCGGAATCACTTAAGGTTGAAAAAACTAATTAAACAAAAAAAAACATAAAGGACTGTCCCCACACAATCGACATCCTCTGGGAAAGAGAAGACTAATATTCTTCTATTAAACGCTGGATGGCTTCTTCATTGTCCATAATTTCCTTAAGGAAGTGCCTAAGGACACGCAGAATGTATTTTGGGGTATTGTAAATACCCGCAGTCCTGAATACCAGCTCTAGAAGAGGTATTTCATCCTCGATATAAGCAATCAGTGTGAGGGTCTCTTTTTCTGTCTCCCCCTGCTGCGGAACGATCCAGACTGCAAACTGATGATTAAAAAGTGTTACCTTATCTTCCTCTTCGATCACGTGGAAATAGTAAGGGTGCTGCTGGAGAAGATCTTGATCTTGATCAGTAGAGTTTAAAAGGTTAGTATCTCTCAAAAGGGGGAGGTCTATATTGATGATGCCGTCATGGTTAAAATATGAAAGATCCGAAAAAAATTCTTCAAATGCTTGTTCTAGCTTCCCGGGGTTTGGCATTCCACATCCTGTCCAGATTCTTACCCTCCCCATAAATCGCCTTTTAATTTTTTTAAATAAAAAGTTTTCTATCGTTGCTATTATCTATACCTCGGCAATCAATTCTGCGATTATAGCGCCCAAAATTCAGTCTCCAATCGCTGTTGTCTATGATTGTGAGTATGACATGGTGTTGTTTTCAAAAAAGGGGGACCATAAAATCCATCCGGCAAGCACAACAAAAATTGCGACTCTTTTGTACGCTCTTAAGTGTTCTAGGGACCTAAAAGAGCTCGTAATGGTCGTCCCCGAGTTATTAAAGACGATGACAAAAGAGCAAAAGATCGCAAATAACTACTCCATAGTACCCTATTTATTGGAGCCTGATGCCTATACGCTAGGTCTTTATCCAAACAGTTTTTACACCTTTGAAGACCTTTACTATGCACTGATGTTAGTTTCTGCAAATGATGCGGCTAATGTTATCGCCTATCACCTAGGGGAACGGTCCATAGAGCAGTTTATGATTGGTCTCAACCTTTATATGGGTCAAATCGGTTGCGTGGATACCACCTATGTGAATCCAAGCGGCTTAGAGTATCCATCGCACAGAACTACCGCTATTGATCTCTCGAAAATGCTAGCTCATGCGATTAAGCAGCCCGAAGCTTTAAAAATTTTAAGCACAGTCCATTTTAAGATCGAGTCGGGAGAGCTTTTAGATAGAGAATTGAATAACTCCAACCGGTTGATTCGCCCCGACAGCGGTATGCAGTACAAATATTGTATAGGGGGAAAGACAGGTTATACAGAACATGCGGGCTACTGCTTTGTGGCTGCTGCAAAAAACGGGGAAAGATCATTGGTTGTAGCTGTTATGCAGTCTTTGACTCCTCATGAGCGGTTCCTGGATGCAACAAATCTGTTTAATGCGGCTTTTGATGAAAAAAAAATCAGCAGGGTTTTTTTTAATGCTGAAGACCCCTGTTTTCAAACAACCCCTAAATATGCTACTAAACCTCTAAGCTTGCACCTGGAGGAAGATCTGAGGGTGGAAACGTTCGAAAGCGTTCTAGAAAACATGGAGCCGGTCGTAACGCTATTTGAAAGTTCTCTCCCTGTAAAAAAAGGGGATGTTTTGGGGAAAGTTGAGATCGTAACTAAAAATGGGAAGGTTATCGATTCAAAAAAATTATTTTCTTCAGAGGATAGGGCTCTTACCTGGAGCTCTTTTTGGGTGCGAAATAAGTGGAGCGTCTTCTGCGCTTTCATCTTCCTAGCGTGGAGCGCCAAATGGTTTCACCGAAAATACAGGTCGACTAGAGCTTCTTGTAAAAGTATCTCTCAAGGATCCAAGTAATAAACTTTAATTAAAGCTCGTAGGGAGACAATCTTGTTAGAGTCGGCTAACAAAGGTTTTACTGGTCCAGAGCTTCAATATTTATTCCTCTTTAAGAGAGAAAGGGGCAAATCCTTCGGGTAATGGGATGTAGATTTGTTCATCAGAGTAACCATACTTGTCTTTAAGCCTTTGAAAAAAAGTTCCACGCTCTTTTTCGGCCATTTTTCCAACAAGCTCTCCTCGCAATTTATCAGTCATCTGACTGAAAGGCATCGGTTCGGATTTAATATGATCTTTTAAAGAGAAAACGCGTACGAGATATTCATTGTTTTGCTGTAGAAACACAGGGCTGCTGAGTGAATCTTGAGGTATAGTAGTCAGAATTGCTTTATGATTCTGGGCTATGGCTTTGTCCTCAACGGTCAATTCATCGGTAAGACTGATGCGAAAATCCTCTTTCCCTGCAAAAAGAGATTGCAGAGATTCCTTGAATGAATGCAGGCTTGTAAAATTGGCAGGATCGAGAGCTTTGATTTTGAATCCGATTTCATCCGCGGTTTCCTTATTCTTCACTCGAATGGTCATGAATTGGTACTTCCAGATCTCATTTCCGGGGTTTGCCGATACATACTCATCGTAGGCATTCTTAAGAGTCTGGGGCCCTACTTTATAAAATATTTTGTTAACAAACCCATACCAGTTCATCTGCTGAGAGAGGATGTCATTTTTGACAGAAATTTTGACGTCATCGTAGGTAAGATTGGCCTCGTGAAGCTTGTTGATGATGTCGCCTCCGTAGCGATTTACAAGTTCTTGCCGGATATCTGCATCGGTGATTTTTACTTTTTTCTCCTCAGCCTCTTTTTTTAGAAGTTCGAGCTGAATGAGCTCATCGAGTTGTCGTTTCCAGCTCTCTTTGTAAAAACCGTAACGGTTATTGACGTTTTTGTATTCTTCGGGGTTGTGCAAATACATGCGCATATCCAACTCTTTTACGACATCAGCCAAAGAGATCACACGACCGTTGATCTTCGCAAGGGGGATGTTATTGACCGCAATTTTCGTTTTAGCCGTCTTGAGTTTATGAAAAGAGCTCTCCTTAGGTGCGCTGCTTAAAGCAGAAAATGAGAGAGTAAGGGCAACTAAGTGTATGAAATAGATATGCATAGATGTGTATCGTACCAAACGGACGATATTTTCAGCAATTAGGAGTAGAATCGGAGGTAGGAATTTTATCTTTTTCTTTGAAGAAGCTGGCAGAAAAACCCATCTGGACCATCGATTGTAGGGATCGTTTGAAATGGGTCTTTGATTCTTTCAACGGGGTAGTGTTTACAAAAGTACTCTATCTGATTTTGATTTTCTTCTTTCAATACACTGCATGTGGCCCACAGAATATAACCATCCGGCTTGACAAGCTGAAAAGCTTTTGCAAAAATTTTCCTCTGTAAATCAATAAGTTCTCGTGTACCGGTCACTTCAAGCCGCCCTTTCATATCGGGGTTTCTCCGTAGAGTACCTGTTCCAGAGCAAGGGACGTCTAGTAAGACCCGGTCAAAAAATTGGGAGAACTTTTGAAGATCCGCATCGGGCAACAGGATCTGGTAATTTTGTATCCCAGCCCGCTTGCATCTTTTTTTTGCCTCAATCAGGGGCTTTAGCCTTGCGTCATGAAGAAAGAGCTGTCCCTGATTCTCCATAAGAGCTCCTATGAGAAGACTTTTTCCGCCGCTGCCAGCACAAAAGTCCAACACTCTTTCTTTAGGTTTGGCGTCAAGTTTCATGGCAACAAGCTGACTGGCCTCATCCTGAACCTCCATCAACCCTTGTTTAAAAGGATCGATAGCGCTAAAATTTTCCCTTTTGGCAAATTCGATCCCGAAGGGGGAGCTTAAGGTGGGTTTAACAGAAAAGGTTTTTTTCAACTCGGCTATAAGGTCGTCTCTTGTTGTTTTCAGCGGGTTGGAGCGCACATAGAGGGGTGCTTCCTTGTTTAGAGACTCTAAAAAAAGGTCAAAATCCTTTTTTTCCATTTCTTTTTCCAAAAACGAAAAAAACATTTCGGTAAACCCGAAACGGATATGGGGGGGGATCGAGTCCTGATTTAGAAATGCTTCGGGTTTAAAAGCATCAATTAGTGGTATTGTCGTGATATCAATTTTTTTAATTTTCAATACATATTCCATTAAAGGGAGGAATCTGGTGGTTTTGAAGACAAAATTTCCGATAACCTTGCGGTCTTTTGATCCGAGCGCTCTATTTTTTTTGAAATAGTTTTTTAAGCTTAGATCGAGCCTAAGTCTTTTAGGATCGTGTTGTAAAAAAAAGTATTCTATGTGGTACAAGCAAAATAAATTCATAAGACCGGAAAAACCTCTAATCTTCAAGACAAGGATTTTAGTGTTTTTTGGTCATTTTATTCTACAGGAGTATGTATGTGTAAAAGCAGTAAATTTGTGTATCAGTTAGGGAGAATTCTTTTTGCGATCCCATTTATCGTCTTTTTTGTTCTCAAAATTATTTATTGGCAGTCCTCTGTTGACAGCCTTGATAACGCCCTTACGATGTGGAAAAGTGAGGTTGTGGGGGCGTTTTTAGGGAGCTTCATAGATGTCATGATCCAACTAGAGATAGTAATTTTAGTGGCCGCCTGTCTTTTGGAGCTTGTCGGGGGTGTTTTACTTCTTCTTGGGATCCGAATCCGTCTTGCAGGTTGGCTTTTAGTCCTCTTTTTGCTCCCGGTGACTCTCGTCATGCACCCTTTCTGGTTTGCTGACACCGCCACCAGGTTTCCTATGGTTGCAGACTTCTTTAAAAATCTTGCACTTCTGGGTGGTGCTTTCGTTTTTGCTGCCGGAGTTGGTTGCCATGATTGCCATTGCCATGAAGAGGCGCACCAAAGAGACGATAGGGTTTAAACTTAGACTACAGGATTTTCCTAATCGTGAAAGGGATGCAATGTAACTATATCCTGTATTTTCTGCTTGGTTTGATTGCAGGCTGGTTTTCCACTGAATGCCAGCCTTTCTTTTTCGCCCTCTCAGGGATAGTTGTTTTTTTCTACGCTCTCATAGCCCTTATTTTTAAACATAAGAGGCCCGGATACTATTTTGCTTTTATATTTGGTTTTGCTTTTGCCCAAAACTTGTGGATGGGTGATCTCGTGGTTCCACCACATCTTCCAAATTTCAAATATTTTGGACTATGCCTCACACTGTTTTTTTCAGTTTGGATTGCTCTTCAATTTTATTTAGCCTCTAGGCTGGTCTATCCCCTCTACGATCATGGTCGGGTGTATGCGTTTATAGGTTTTGTAACGCTGCTTGAGTACCATAGGCTTTGGTTTTTATGCGGCTACAACTTTTACACCATAGGGTCGTTTTTGGTGCATATACCTTGCGCCCAGAAAATATTTTCCTTTGCAGGTCCCCTTGGAGCTACTTTTTTGATTTTGTCCGCCATTTTGGTCCCTGTATTGTACCCCCGACAAAGGTCAAGCTATCTCGGAATGGCCATTTTTATTGTTGCTTTGGTCATGCCGAGCTTCGAAAAGGTAGGTCCTGAAATAAAGGTGGGCTTTGTTCAAACCGCGCGCGACCCCTGGAGCGACGACGAGACTCGCTACATGCAGAAATATTTAGAATGGATAGAGAAAATCGACGATCTCGACTTGCTTGTTTTTGGAGAGACCAGCATCCCCTGTAAATATTTTTTTCGTTACCCTGACGGGATGTCCACAGAAGATCTCTTACTCTGCTATAAGTTTGAAAGCGCTATTGTAAACCTCTCGTATTCTAAAAATATTGACGTGATTGTTGGGCATATTTACCCCGACGATACAGGGTTCTTGAAAAACGTTGCCAGTTTGGTCCACAAGGGCGAAATTGTCGGACGCTATGAGAAGCTTAGGTTGATGTCGATCATGGAGGCATCGTGGAACTTTTTACCCGATTCTATAGCTGACTCGATTGACATGGGCCATTTTAACCCCGGCAGAGATAAAACGGTCCTTAAAGGGAAATATAATTATGGAATAAATATTTGCTACGATGATTACTTTTCACAGGACTCGGCTATTTTTTCAAAAAAAGATGTCGATTTGATTGTCTCATTGCATAATGACATTTGGATCAAGAACCCACGGTTTCAGTGGAACCACTTTAGGCAATGTTTGCTGAGGTCGATTGAAACGGGCATTTCGAGCGTACGCACCGCAAACGGGGGACTTAGCGGTTTTGCACGTCCCGACGGGTCCTTCAAGATTGCTGGTGGAGCTGAGGGGATACAATTCTTAGAAGTTCCGCTCTTAAAGAATAATACTTTATATCCTTTTTTGAGAGATCGCCTTTTTATCCTCATTTCAGTGATTGCCATACTAGCCGGTTATGTCAGGCCTAATAAAAAACTCTACCCCGAAGCTAAGAAGAGGTTGAACAAAAAGAGATTGACGGGTAAATTCTTATAAAAGCCGTTTCTTTGGGCTGGGTTTAGAATTTCGTTGTAAGAGGGTGACATCTTGCGAGAGCAAAGCTCGATTGTAAAACAGGTCGGTTCGAGACCACAAACAACAATTCTAAACGTACTTGAGCTCACGGGCATTGCCCTTTTTACTGGAAAAATCGTCCGTTGCAGATTCCTTCCCGCTTTACCCGACACCGGAATCGTTTTCAGAAGAGTAGATTTACTAGATAAGCCCTGCATTAGAGCTCGGGCCTCCACGGTGGTTTCCACCCCAAGATGTACGGTTATTGGTCAAAATGGAATTACCGTTCAGCTCGTAGAACACCTCCTTTCCGCTACTTATGGTGTCGGCATAGATAACCTCATAGTGGAGATCGACGGTCCGGAAGTACCTATTTTTGATGGAAGCTCTCAGAAATTTGTAGATTTCTTTTTGGAAGCTAAGACCGTCTCTTTAGCAGCGCAAAAACCAATTTTTAAGATCCTCGAGCCAATTGAGGTCTCTTCGAACGGAACTACTGTGAAAGCCTCCCCGTCAGAAGAGCTCATTTTCTCCTATTTGCTACATTATGACGCCAAAGGTGTTTTAGAGCATCAAGATTATTTGATAAAATTCAGCAAAGAAAAATATGTCAGACAGCTAGCCGCCTGCCGAACCTTCAGCAGCTATGAGGAGATTCAACCGCTGCTTGAGAAGGGGTTCATTAAAGGTGGTAGCCTGGAAAACGGGATTATCGTCAAAGACGGACGGGTGATCAACGAGGGGGGGCTAAGGTACCCCAATGAAATGGCTCGCCACAAAGCCCTCGATATGATAGGTGATCTGTGCCTTATTGGTTACGACGTTATTGCCAGTTTTCACGGTGATAAATCGGGTCACTCGCAAACAACAAAACTTGCACAATTGATAGAAGAAAAAGTTTTAGAATGGGTACATCAAACTCCACAATTACACCAGGATTGGGCGCACACGCGATAGACATCGATGAGATCATTCGCATCTTACCCCACTCCTATCCTTTTTTACTTGTAGATCGGATCCTGGAGATCGATCTTGAGCATAATCGCATCATTGGTCAAAAAAACGTGACCATAAATGAACATTTTTTTTCAGGGCATTTTCCAAGCAAACCGATTATGCCAGGAGTTCTGATTATCGAATCCATGGCACAAGTCGGAGGCATCCTCATGCACAAAAAAGGGATAAACGGCCTCAAAGTACTCATGAGCGTGTATGATGCCCGTTTTCGCCGACCTGTGACCCCAGGAGATGTTCTCATCATAGATGTACAGGCAACTTTTTTGTCTCAGCGAGGGGGAAAATGCGAGGCAAAAGCTTTTGTTAATAACGAAATTGTAGTCGATGCAGGTATAAGTTTCGGGATCCATCCGGAATTTCGTACACAATCGAGAAAAGACGATCACATTTAGCAAGGTCTATAATGGCAACCATTCATCCAACAGCCGTCGTTCACCCGGAGGCAAAAATTGCAGAGGGTGTATTTGTAGGCCCTTACTCGATTGTAGGTCCCAATGTTGAATTAAAACAGGGGGTGGTTTTACGCTCACATGTTGTTGTTGAGGGATTCACAACCATAGACCAGGGGACGCAAGTTTTTCAATTTGCGAGCCTGGGGGCTAAACCCCAAGATCTGAAATATAGGGGTGAAAAGACCTTTGTAAACATAGGTAAAAACTGTGAGATCCGCGAGTGCGTTACGATAAATAGCTCTTGTGGAGAGGGTACGGAAGTAAAAATTGGGGACAACTGTTTGTTGATGGCCTACGTCCATGTCGCGCATAATTGCACACTAGGAAACAACGTTATCCTGGCAAATAATGTCTCTTTGGCGGGTCATGTTGACATAGGGAATTTTGCGATAGTGGGTGGATTTACCCCAATCCACCAGTATACGCGTATAGCAGAGCACGCAATGTGCGGAGGGATGTCCAGACTTGATGGAGATTTGGGGCCATTCCTTTTAGGTGGAGGGACCGAGTTCAAGGTGGGGGGCATCAATTTGACGGGTCTGAAGCGCAGGGGATTTTCTCTTGAACGGAGGATAAAAATAGGGAAACTTTTTAAATGGGTTTACCGATCAGGATTGCCCTTAGATATGGCGATCGAAGGCATCTTGAGTGAGTTCTCCCTAGACGATCCGGATGTTCAGCTTTGGGTGGAATTTTTCTCCAAAACTAAGCGAGGATATGCCGGGTATCGCAAAATGCCGGCTGTGGAAACAGCTAGCTGCTAGATTCAGCCCTTTTATACGAATTTAGCTAAGAATCATTTCTTGCCCCTTTATCTTGGGATACCTTATCCTTTAAGGGCATGTTTAAGATCATTTTTTTTGGTACTCCAGAAATCGCTTTGCCAACCCTTGAATATCTATTTCGCTCCCACCATCTTCTGGCGGTAGTCACTATGCCTGATAAGCCTAGGGAAAGAGGGGGTGCAAATACTATGACTCCGGTAAAAAAAAGGGCGTTAGAACTTAATATACCCGTTTTCGAACCTCAAACCCCCAAAGACGAAATCTTTATCGATTCCCTAAAGAGGCTTGAGCCCGATCTTTTTGTGGTGTTTGCCTATGGGCACATTTTAAAAAAAACTCTCTTGGAAGTCCCGAAGCTTGGCCCTATAAATCTCCATACGTCTATTCTCCCCCTCTACAGGGGAGCGGCCCCGATCGAAAGGGCCATCATGGCCAACGAGAGCACAACAGGTGTGAGCGTGATGAAGATGGACATCGGAATGGATACGGGGGATGTTTATCTTGTTAAGAAAATCGAGATAACACCTGACATGGACGCAACAGCACTTAGCGAAAAACTTTCTAGAGCGGCACCGGAGGCACTTGAGGAAGTTTTAGAACAAATTTACCAAGATAGGGCTCACCTGACCCCGCAAAATCACCCCGTTGCAACTTACGCTCCTAAAATTCAAAAAGAAGAACTGGAGCTGAAATGTGACGAGAAAGAAAAAATGGTGCAGAGGATACGTGCGCTTACTGAATATGGGGGAGCAAAAATCCTCCTCACCACAAACCAATTATTAAAAGTTTTTAAAGCACGAACCGCAGACAGATACCTTGAAAAACCTCTTGAAATCCACGGGGGATCTATTTTTTTTCATGCAAAGGATGGTTCAATAGAACTAATTGAGGTGCAATTACAGGGGAAAAAACGGATGTATTTTAAAGAGTTTTTAAATGGATACCGCAACTACATAAAATAAAATACTAATTAAAATAAAGAGTTCGTATTTACAATATTTTTTGAAAAAGATATACCTTTTAACAATTAAAGGTTGAAGTATATGGTCTCGAATCTAATTGTAGATAAATTTCTTTTTTCAAGTCATGATCCAGTTTTAACGCTAGCCCAAGCGTACGCTGATTTCAAAGATCTTGGTGACGAGCACAAGATTTCTAAATTTGTGCAAAATGTTTTTGCGTTTGATGCATTGATGGGGTTAAGAAAAGGGTTGAAAAGGCTTTATAGAGCTACAAAATTGGTAGACCAGACTAAAAACGTAGAGGTAACCGATATCCCGTCACTCAAGGCTACATCTAAAATCACAGCGAAAACTCGCCTAGTTAAAAAAGTAGCCAACATTTTTGATAGTTTTTTACAGACTGTCAGTTTATTGAAAGATCTAGGTCTTACCCGATTGGGTTTGTCGGAAGAGTCTTTATGTGCGCTTGGCCTTAGTACTGAAGCGTTAAATATTGCTTATGCATGCGAACGGATTAAAAACGGTCAAAAACTTATAAAAGCTTCTAATGGCGCTATTGAAAACTCAACCAGGTGGCTAAATTGTAAAATTGCAGATCTATGCCTTAGCCTGCTAAGAATCTCAAGGGGCCTTTTTGGAAGCAAAATCGCAAATAAAAATATGAGACTTGCAGTTGATTTATCGTTAGTTTTTTGTAACTACCTAATTTTTTCCCAAAAAAAAATAATTAAAAAAAATTAAACACAAAATAAAGGAAAGCAATATGTCATTGTATACTTTAATGAAAGTTAGAATTGGTAACGATCACACGGATTGTACTATAGAGCAACCAAACAAATGTTCTCTGGCATCCCATGTCTGGTCCTTACCAGGGGAAAAACCAAGGCTTGCGGCTAACTTAGGCCGTATCTCTCTTGAATGGCTGGAAAAATTGAGTCTTGTAAGAGGTGAATGTTCAATGCGGACCTTCTTAGGGAAGAATTTTGAAGCAATAGATTTAAGCCTCGCGCCGATTGATCTTGTGAAAAACCTTATCAAACTAGCTGAGAAGGCAAAAAGCGGTTCCGCATTAAAAAATATGGTTTCCGATTTTGCAAAAACTCTTTCAGCGTTTAGGGATACCTTAAAGGGGGTAGCTCTGTTTCATGGGAAAACTTGCTCTGGTTTGATCGACAGAACCACGCTGTTGAAAAATGGGGTGGACATCGTAAATGCGTCTATTGAAATGAAGGGTGTTTATGACTCTGTTCCAAATAAAGATTTCCGGACCTATGGTCAAGATATTGCGAAGACATGGAAAGGACTTGAAAAAGCTTCCAAAATTTTTAAACACCTGGCCTCTTTTACAGCAGGAGTTCTGGGGCTAACGTCGGTAATTAGAGGAACAAAAGCAAATCCGGTTATTGGCATGGCAGTCGGAACTGCAGCGATCTCGGCGGCAGTAGCAGAACACTTCTTCTCACGTCAAGTTGAAGCACAAGAGGCTCTGAACATCCACACCAATTTCGAGCTCAAATTTAAACAAGCATAAAACCAAATAAGTATTTTGCTTTTTCCAAAGCCCCTTCTATTAAATATAGAGGGGGCTATCATTTTTATTGAACCCTTACAGAACACCATTAATACTTAAACTTTTAAAATCTGCGCCCTTTTCGTAATTTGATAATTTAGACTCTTGTTATTAGCTAGTTGTGAAAATATCTCAATCGTGATATTTTATTTTTAATTTTTTTCTAAATTTTTTCTATGTTAATTAATTCTAATATACTGAGAAGCGCATCTCAAATGATGATTACCCACGCCCCATTTGTTTTTGAATCCGCTTTCTGGCTCCTTTATTTAAAAAAAGACCATAACAGGCTGGTCCAAGCTGGCGAATCTGGTATCATCCCAAAACCTTTACTCGCTCAAAAAAAAATTGTTGTCTTTTGCAAGGTTGTCGGGGATGGCCTGCGTCTTTTTGATGTAGTGGGTCGAAAATTTGAATCATCGTTTAATCAATCTCAAATACGAGCAGCGCGGCTTGTAGGTCTTTTTTTTGGCTGCCTGGATGCGCTTAATGAGCAGGTCTTAACAACGCGAAAGCTCCGTGAAAAAAAATCTGCTAAAAATTTATTTCAATTAAGTTCAAATATTTTCTTTTATGGATTCAGTATTGCGAGCATACTTCAAATGCGCCAAAAGCTGGAGAGAAATTCGCGCCCAATCATGATGATAAGGCTTATGGCATTAAGTATATTAGGCTCCTATCTAGCCGAAAAAATGAAAATTTAAATTAATTTTTTATTTAAAGCCCCCTTTTTTTGCGCCCTTGCTTCCAGTCGGTTCGGGCTAATTTTACTAGCCTAAAATTAGTTTGTGGAAAATTGTTTCTTTTGATACTCTCTTCCCCAAGAGACTCTTTAGAGAGATTTGTTCTTAAAAATATTGAAAAAATCACCTCGTTTCGAAGGAAGACCTATGTCATTGAAACTAATCGGTAGAAAGAAGGGGATGACGCATCACTTTGATGATCAAGGTAATGTTGTGCCCTGTACTGTTCTACAGCTTAAAACACACGTAGTGTCTCAGGTGAAAACTCTCGAAAAAGATGGATACGAATCAATCCAGTTAGCGACTGAAAAGCTTACGGGATCAAAAAGGGCGAATCATATGAAGCCCCAGATCGGCCACTTTGAGAAGAATGCACTAGAGCCACGAAAATATTTAATTGAATCCAAAGTTGCAAAGATTGAAGAGTACCCTATAGGTACAGAAATCGACCTTTCCGTGCTTGAAAACGTCCAAAGTGTTGACGTTACTGCGATTTCAAAAGGTAAAGGATTCCAGGGCGTTATGAAGCGTCATGGGTTCAAAGGTTTTGGCTACTCACACGGTGAGGGCCCAATCCACCGCCATGGAGGATCAACAGGACAGCGTTCCTCTATCGGTCGCGTATGGAAAGGCCGAAAAATGGCTGGCCATATGGGCAACGAAAAGGTAACAATTCAGAACCTCAAAATTGTAAAAATTGACCGTGAAAACGAAGTGATTCTCGTTAAAGGTGCCGTTCCCGGCGCTACGAACGGAATTGTTGAGATTACGCATTCGGTTAAAGGTAAATAGAGGTAGCACGTGAATAAAATTAAACATTTCGATTTAAAAAAGAACGTGTGCCTAGATCAAGCAATCCGTATTGAAGCCGATCTCGATCTTAACAGGCCGCTTATAAAAAACTATATTGAAGCTCTTCGCTTCAACCTCCGTCAGTGGTCCGCTTGTACTCTTAGAAGGGGTGAGGTCAATCGCACAGGAAAAAAAGCGCGCAAGCAGAAAGGTACGGGTGGCGCTCGCCACGGTGATTGGGCAGCTCCCCAAATGAGAAAAGGGGGACGTGCACACGGTCCAAAACCTAAGTTCGACCAGCATATCCGTATCAACCAAAAAGAAAAAAGGTTTGCAATTCGCTCCTTGTTAAATGAGAAGATTGGGAATGGCAAAGTAGTTGTAGTTCCTATGGAATGGGTAGACCATTTTAAAGAGGGTCCTAAAACAGCTCTTGCAAATCAAGTCTTTAAATCTTCCGGTGTTACAGGTCAGGACAGCATCGTCTTGTTCGGAGACAGAAATGTCGAGAAAGAGCTCGAGCTTTTCAACCTAAAAATGTCTTTAAGAAATATCCCTAACGTTTATACTTCTACCTTAAGCCAGTTGAACGGGTTAGATCTTTTAAGAAATAAGAATGTATTTATCGTGGTTTCCGACATGTCGGAGCTTGAAACTTATTTAAACGCTTAAAAGGGTGAGTTTATGAAAAATATTTTAAAAACTCGCTACATGAGCGAGAAGGTTCAAAACCTCCAACAGCTGAAAAACAAAGATAACAATAAATCAGTACGCAAATTCAATAAGGATATTGTGGCCTTTATTGTGGATGTCAACGCCAATAAAGCGGAAATCAAAACTGCTGTAGAGCAGATCTACAATGTAAAAGTAGAATCTGTGAACACCTCTATCACGAGCACAAAATTGCGCCGAGTAAGGGGACGCATTGGGGAAACGCAAGCTAGAAAAAAAGCTTACGTAACTCTTAAACCCGGCTTTTCGGTAGACCAATAGGAGAACGGCAATGACACTTAAAAATTATCGTCCCATTACACCGTCTACCCGTCAGCTAAAAACTGTAGACTACACAAAAATTTTGACTAAAGGGGTAGAACCTGAGAAGTCTCTTTTGAGTGTGCGTAAAAGAACCGGTGGTAGAAACAATACAGGTCGTATTACAACACGCCATCATGGCGGTGGGCATAAACGCAAATTAAGGACAATCGACTTTAAACGAGATAAAGAAGCAATCGACGCAGTCGTAGCCTCCATCGAGTACGACCCAGGTCGTTCCGCTTTTGTTTCCCTTGTGAACTACAAGGATGGTGAAAAGCGTTACATCTTGGCATATGAAGGGGTGAAGGTCGGTGATGTGATCCGTTCAGGTAAAACAGCTAATTTCCGTCCGGGACACTCCATGGCGCTCAAAGACATGCCAGTAGGTTCTGTTGTGCATAACATCGAACTCGCGGCAGGACTTGGTGGCAAAATGGTTCGTTCAGCCGGTCAATCTGCCCAGCTTGTTGCTAAACAAGAGGATGGTTTTGTCGTGATCCGTCTCCCCTCATCAGAGATGAGACTAATCCATGAAAACTGCAGGGCAACATTCGGTGTGGTATCTAACTCTTCTCACAACACTCAAGTTGTTGGAAAAGCTGGACGTTCACGCTGGATGGGTATTAGACCAACTGTACGTGGTACTGCGATGAACCCGGTTGACCATCCCCACGGGGGAGGAGAAGGTCGTCATAACGGTTACCGATTAGAGACTCCCTGGGCTGTTCCAACTAAGGGTTACAAAACTCGTAAGAAGAACAAGCACTCCAGTATGTATATTATTTCGAGACGTAAAAAATAGGTTTTTTCCATGCCAAGATCGTTAAAAAAAGGTCCATTTGTTGACCACCACCTTCAAAAAAAGGTGGACGCATCGAACCAAGCTGGGAATAAAAAGCCGGTTAAAACTTGGTCTCGTCGTTCCACCATCACACCCGACATGATTGGAGTGATATTTGATGTTCACAACGGCAAAAAGTTTATTTCGGTTTTTGTTACTGAGAACATGGTCGGACATAAATTAGGAGAGTTTTCTCCAACTAGAACATTTAAATCTCACCCGGTCAAAAAATAGGTAAACTATGAGTATTGTATCTAAGGCTATATCAAGACACGTTCGTCTTAGCCCGAAGCGCTCTAGACTTGTTGCTGACCTCGTGAGAGGAAAAATGGCACAAGAGGCAAAGGTGCTTTTAGCGCACACGAACAAAAAAGCAGCTCGTCATATCCAAAAGACTCTGACCAGCGCAATAGCCAATGCTGAAACACAAAAAGGGTCCAGGCCAGAAAACCTGGTTATCTCTACACTTTTGATCGATGAGGCGACCAAATTACGTCGTGCCAAGTCGGCAAATAAAGGGAGAACCGCCCCTATTCGAAAACCGACAGTTCACATCACTGTAGAGCTGTCAGAGAAGAGGGGTTAAAGAGAGCATTTTATGGGTCAAAAAGTAAATCCAACTGGATTCAGACTATCTGTAAACAAGAACTGGAAAAGCAACTGGTTTTCAACCAAAAAAGACTTTCCCCAGTATTTGAAAGAAGACAAAACGCTTAGAGATCATCTTTTGAAGAAAGCCAATCAAATTGGTGCTTCTTCCTTCAAGATCCAGCGGATGGGAGATAAAGTTGAAGTAACAATTGTAACTTCTCGTCCCGGAGCAATCATCGGTAAGAAAGGTGCCGATGTAGAAGAGCTAAAATCCGAGCTGAGCAAGCTTGTAAACAGAGAAATCTGGGTTGAAGTGGAAGAAATCAAGCGTCCTGAAATGGATGCAAAATTAATTGCGGAGAGCGTTCGCCAGCAGCTTGAAAAGCGTATGCCCTACAAGCGTGTTGTAAAGCGTGCGATTCAGCAGGCAATGGATGCAGGGGCCATTGGTATCAAGGTTATGGTCTCCGGCAGACTTGGCGGTGCTGAGATTGCTCGAAGCGAGTGGTTTAAAGAGGGGAGAATTCCTCTTCATACATTAAGAGCTAAAATTCACTACGCAACTTCTGAATCCCACCATACATATGGAAAGTGCGGTATCAAAGTTTGGGTAAATCTGGGTGATGAAGAAGATCGAGGTGCTGAATGAAACAACCTGGAAAAACAAAATTTCGCAAATCACACAAAGGATCCATTTCCGGTTTGGCAAAGGGTGGGGAGTTTGTAGAATTTGGTGAATTTGGAATGCAAGCGCTAGATCGCGGAAAAATTACAACCAACCAAATCGAGTCTTGCCGTGTTGCTATCAACAGGCATTTTGCTCGCAAAGGCCAAGTTTGGATTCGTGTATTTCCACATAAACCTGTGACGGCTAAGCCGCTTGAAACAAGGATGGGTAAAGGTAAAGGGAACGTAGACCACTACGTTGCCGAAATCAAACCCGGAAGAGTCCTGTTTGAAGTTGCTGGCGTTTCTAGAGAAGATGCACAAACAGCCCTGCGCCTTGCTTCCGCAAAGTTACCGATTAAAACCCGTTTTGTAGAAAGACTGGAAAGGGTTTAGGAGAGTATATGAAAATGAAAGACATTCGTAGTAAAACCTCCGAAGAGCTGAAAGAGATGATTGCATCAAATCGAGTAGAGCTTTTGACGATACGTTCTAGCTACCGCGTTCAAGCTCAAGCTGTTAAACCGCATATTTTCAAAGAGAAAAGGAAGGACAACGCTCGGGCGATGACTATCCTATCAGAGAGGGAACGATGAAAAAACAATCGCAAATGATGGGTGTTGTTGTATCCGATAAAATGGATAGAACTATTGTTGTTAAAGTGACGATAAGAAAGCGCCACCCTAAATATCAAAAAGTAATGAATGTTTCCCGCAAGTATTATGTTCACGATGAAAATAATGCTTACAAGAATGGGGACGAGGTTGCCTTCGTGGCGACTCGACCAATTTCTAAACTCAAATGCTGGAAAGTGAGCAACCCTAAGAGCCAGGCCGGAGTATGATCCAAGAAGAGAGTATTTTAGATGTAGCCGATAACTCAGGTGCAAAAAAAGTTAAATGTTTCCGCATTTTGGGTGGTTCTAATAGACGTTATGCCCACGTTGGTGATATTGTAGTTGCCGCTGTGCAGGAGGCTATTCCCCATTCACCAGTGAAAAAAGGATCTGTAGTTAAGGCAGTTGTTGTTAGAACCAAGCGTACGATCCGTCGTAATGATGGGTCCACCATTGAGTTTGATTCAAACGCAGCGGTAATTTTAAATGAAAAAGGCGAGCCGGTAGGAACACGCGTCTTTGGCCCGGTGGCCAGAGAGCTCCGTGAAAAGAATTTCATGAAGATCCTCTCCCTCGCACCCGAAGTTTTATAAGGTAGAGCAATGAACATCAAAAAAGGTGATACAGTTGTCGTTACTTCAGGAGCTGACAAGGGTAAACAGGGAAAAGTTCTCTTGGTTTATCCGGCTAAGCAAAAGCTTCTTGTCGAAGGCGTACAGCTTAAAACACACCATATTAAGAAGTCTCAGCAAAACCCGAATGGCGGTCTTGTTAAGAAAGAGGCTCCTATCTACAGATGCAAGGTTTCTCTTGCTTCAGCAGAAGGTAAAGCCATTAAAGTTTCAAGAACTCACCATCAAAAGGACGGTAAAGTTCTTGTAAATAGAAAAACCGGCGAAGTAATTCGCCCTATTAAAAAGAGTGTAGAGGCTAAATAGTTATGTCGACTCAAAAGTTATCTAAGCCCCGACTTAAAACTCTTTACACTGATAAAGTGCGAGGGGAGCTTACTGAACGTTTTAAATACAGTAACCCCCACCTTGTACCGCAAATGGAAAAAATCGTTATCAGCACAGGGTTGAAAGAGGCATTGAAAGATAAAGCAGTTATTCAAGATGCCGTATATTCCCTTACTATGATCAGCGGCCAAATGCCGGTAAAGACTAAAGCTAGAAAGTCCGTTTCTAACTTTAAATTGCGCGAGGGGCAAGAATTAGGTGCGAAGGTTACACTTCGTGGTGACCGTATGTGGGATTTTCTTGACCGTCTAAACTCAATGTCACTGCCAGCGACGCAAGATTTCCAAGGTTTGCCAAAGAAATTCCATAGAGGCAATTATGCCTTCGGTCTTTCCAGATGCGAGTGCTTCCAGGAGATCGACTTTGACAAGGTGAAACATGTTATCGGTTTGAATATTCAAATTGTAACTACAGCGAAAACCGAAGACGAGTGCTTTCAATTGTTGAATGCTCTCGGAGTCCCATTTAAAAAATAGGTGTAATCCATGACCGTATCAGATCCAATCGCAGATCTTATTGTTCGTATTAAGAACGGGATCGCAGCTGAACACAAGTACGTAGATTGCCCCCTTTCTAAACAAAAGGTTGCGCTTCTATCAGTTCTTAAGGAACTTGGGTTCATCAATGATTTTATTATCAATGAGGAGTTGAGATTAGTGAGAGTCTACATGCGCTACGGCATGAATAGACACTCAAGAATTTCGACACTCAGACGGCTTTCTTCTCCGGGTCGCCGTTTATATGTAACTGCTGACACTATTCCTTACGTCAAAAACCGAAAAGGTGACGTAATTGTTTCAACTTCGCAGGGTGTAATATCCGGAAGTGAAGCACGCAAAAGGAGAATTGGCGGCGAAATTATTTGTAGTGTCTCATGACGCGAGGAGTCCATGTCTAAATTAGCAAAAAAACCCTTGATTATCTCATCCAAACACAAGGTGACACAAACTGGAAGTCTTCTCACAATTCAAGGAACAAAAGGGACCTTGAAGAGAGAAGTGAACTCGCAAGTACAAGTCGAAATAAAAGGACAAGAGCTTTTTGTTCTCCCTAAAGACGACTCTAGCGAGAAAAAGTTTTTGGGAACAGAATTCGCATTGTTACGCAATGCTCTTTTGGGAGTTGATAAAGGTTTCGAAAAGAAGCTACAACTCGTAGGTGTTGGTTTTAAGGCACAAGTAACCGGCAAACATCTTGATCTTGCGCTTGGTTTTTCTCACCCCGTAAAGGTGGAAATTCCTGAAGGAATAGCAATCGCTGTTGAAAAGCAGACAATGATCGTTATTTCAGGTGTTGACAAGCAAAAGGTTGGTCACTTTGCGGCGACTATCCGTCAAATTAAGAAACCTGAGCCTTATAAAGGTAAAGGTATCCGTTACGAGGGCGAGTATATCAAGCTCAAAGCGGGTAAATCTGCATCCAAAAAGTAGAGAATAGTTATGTCACATAAAAAATATAGTCTCAAAGAAAAGAGAGCTATGAGAGTGCGTAGCGGAATCAAAGCTGCATCAGACAGACTGCGTCTATCGGTGCACAAGTCCAATAAGCATCTCTACGCTCAACTGATCGATGATACCCAAGGTGTTACAATCGTGGGTCTTTCATCCACCTCTTTTGAAGGGGCGACCAAAACTGAAATCGCAGCCAAATTTGGTGCAGCATTTGCCGCTAAAGTAGCTGAGAAGAAAGTTGACCAGATCGTTTTTGATCGGGGCGCCAGCAAGTTTCATGGCCGAGTTAAAGCGTTTGCAGACTCTGCTCGTGAGAATGGTTTGAAATTCTAAAGAGTAGAGAGAGTAAAATGTCATTTGATAAAAAAGGACACCACAAAGAGTCCTCGGATTTGCAAGATAAGGTCCTTTTTGTGAACCGCTGTGCAAAAGTTGTTAAGGGTGGTAGAACCTTTAGCTTCTCTGCTCTTGTATCAGTCGGGGACGGAAAAGGTCGTCTTGGGATCGGATTTGGTAAAGCGTCAGATGTGTCTGATGCGATCCGAAAGGGTACAGAGTCTGCAACGAAAAATATACGTCACTTTCCAATAGGCGAAATCACGATCGAACATGAAGTTCATGGCACTGCCGATGGCACGGAAGTTTTGATCAAGCCAACGGAAGAAGGTACAGGTATCATCGCAGGTTCGTATGTACGTATTCTTTTGGAGCAACTTGGTGTTAAAAATATTGTTGCTAAGGTTCTTAGAGGTCGTAATCCTGCGAATATCGTACGTGCTACGATCGCAGCTTTGGAACAATTGGAATCCTCAGCTAAGGCAGGTGTCTAATGAACTTATACGAACAATTTGAAGGCTTAAGCCACAAGCGCAGAATGCGCGTCGGCCGAGGAATCGGATCCGGCAAGGGCAAGACCTGCGGTCGTGGAGTAAAAGGTGCCGGATCTCGTTCAGGTTATACCCGACGTTACGGAGCTGAAGGTGGACAAGGCGCTTTGTTTAAAAAGCTGCCTATCCGTGGTTTCTCCAACGCAAAACACGCAAAACAGGTTCTTATTTTTAATCTTGGAAATCTTGATACTCTCTTAGGAGAGGACAAGGTTTTCAATCGTGATTTACTTCGCAAAAGAGGGATCATCCGAGCGATTAACGAGAACTTCTTGATCAAGATATTAGGAACAGGTGAAGTAAAGGCAGCTATTCGCATCGAAGCGAATGCTTTTTCACGATCTGCGTTAGAATTTCTTGAAAAGAATAAGATAGAGTATAAAATCGTCTAATAAAAAAATTTAAGCGAAGACCTATGATATCTGCCTTTAAAAAGATGTTTTCCATACCACAGCTCAAAGAGAAGCTCATTTTTACAATAGTGCTTCTTGTGATTTGCCGTGTTGGAGCCTATATTACTGTTCCTGGTGTAAATGCTGAGGAAGTCGTAAGATTATTCAAATTTTCATCCGGCGGTGGCCAGAACTTATTTCAACTGGTAGATATCTTCTCAGGTGGTGCTTTTGCTCAGATGACCGTGATCGCACTCGGTGTGATGCCTTATATTACTGCCTCCATCCTAATGCAAATTATGGTGACGCTTATCCCATCTTTACAAAGAGAAATACGCGAAAATCACGAGGCCGGAAAACGTAAAATTGGCAAAGCTACGAGATTTGTCACGCTCATGCTAGCGGTAGTGCAGTCCTCTGTCTACGCATTGTATGCAGTCAAAATCAATAATTCGAATCCTGGCATTATTGTCCAGGAGCTTTTGAATTTTCAAATAGCCGGCTATCCTTGGCTGTTTGTTCTTTTAGTTGTTCTCACCATGACAACAGGTACTCTGTTGCTTATGTGGATAGGAGAAATGATTACAGAGAGGGGGATCGGCAACGGAGTTTCCCTCATCATCACCCTAGGTATTTTGTCTTCATTCCCAACTGTACTTGGTAACATTATCCGTCAACTTAACTTGGACTCTCAAGAGTCCGGTCAATTGACTTTTGTTTCTGTTGCGGTGCTAGCTATCTTCTTTGTGGCAATCCTTATCGGTACTATACTTCTTGTTCAAGGACAGAGGAATATACCGGTGCAATATGCTCGCAGAATGGTAGGCCGACAAGAGGTTCAGGGTGGCTCTGCAAACATTCCTTTAAAATTGAACTATGCAGGCGTAGTCCCAGTGATCTTTGCAAGTACATTTTTGATGTCCCTTGCCTTTGTGGCGCAACTCATTGGTAAAGAGGGTTTTTTTGATTGGATCGCAGGAATCTTGACCCCGGGCTCGATTCCCTACTTGATTCTTTATTCCCTATTGATTATATTTTTTACTTATTTTTGGACGACAACGCAGTTCCATCCGGAGCAAATAGCATCTGAACTTAAGAAGAACGGAGCTTTTATTCCTGGTGTAAGGCAAGGTAAGCCAACCCAGGAGTACCTTGAGCAGTCGATGAATAAGATTGTTATGGCAGGAGCTTTTTCTTTAGCCTTAATAGCTGTTCTTCCAACCCTTGTAAGTAAATTTTTGTCTGTTGACGCAAATATTAGCAACTTTTTTGGTGGGACCTCGTTGTTAATCTTGGTTGGTGTCGTATTAGACACTATGAAACAAATTGAATCCCACCTGATTATGAAGCGCTACGATGGCTTCATGTCAAAAGGAAAGTATTAACTTTTTTGAAACTCTAAATGGTAGAAATGTATGCCTCGTATTTTAGGTGTCGACATTCCCGATAACAAGCCTTTACGCATCAGCCTTCGTTATATTTACGGAATTGGACCCACATTGGCTCAAAAAATTTGTGAAGAACTTAACTTGGATCCTCAAGTTAGGGCCCACACATTAGGTGAAAATGACCTTTCTCGTATCAATCAGCTTCTCCAAGCTCAATATCTCGTTGAAGGGGATTTGAAACGCAAAGTTCAAAATGACATTCGCCGCCATATCACGATTAAATCGTATAGAGGTTTACGTCACAAATTAAATCTCCCTTGTCGAGGACAGCGCACGCGCACTAATTCTCGCACAAGAAAGGGAAAACGCAAAACTGTTGCAAACAAGAAGGCATAGGGGTTGATCTTTGGTTACTGTAGCTAAAAAATCCGGAACAAGCACACGAAAAGAGAAACGCTCCGTTCCTAATATTATTCTCCATATTAACGCATCCTTTAACAATACCATCGTTACAGCTACTGACCTGCAGGGTAATACTCTCGCATGGAGCTCAGCAGCCGCAGCAGGGTTTAAAGGTTCAAAAAAATCAACACCTTACGCTGCTAGCTGTGCTACGCAGATCGTGATGGACAAGCTCACCTCATTCTCTATCCAAGAGGTCGAGGTCCGTTTAAATGGTCCGGGGCCAGGAAGAGATTCCGCAGTCCGAATTATTGCTAATTATCCTGTATTGATTACATCGATCATCGATATTACACCGATTCCACACAACGGATGCAGGGCACGTAAAAGAAGAAGGGTTTAATCTATGCAAGTTGTTTATGCGGAGTTTAGACTTCCGAAACAGATTAAAAGTCAAACTATAGACCATAATAAATCTGTTTATACAGCGGAACCTTTTGAAAAAGGTTTTGGTCACACTGTTGGTAATGCCCTTCGTAGGGTTTTGCTTACCTCCATTGAGTCCTACGCCATCGTCGCGCTTCGCTTAGAGGGTGTTTCACACGAGTATACGGCTATCGATGGAATCATCGAGGACATGACCTCTATCATCATCAATTTCAAGGGTGTACTTTTAAGGAAGATCCCTCTTGAAGGTCAAGTTTCGACACGCGGGGTAAAAAAATTTTCCATTCAGTTGAATGTCACTAACGAGATGATACAGGAAGGCAACGGAAACTATACCGTCCAGGTTAAAGATTTGTTTGCCGATTCTGAATTTGAGGTGATTAATCCCCATCACAAACTTTTTACTGTGACAAAACCACTGACGCGTCATATCGATTTCAAAATTGCTCTTGGTAGAGGCTATTGTCCTTCTGAAAGGATCCACATTGCCGATCCTACCTTTAGCGAAATTGTAATCGATGCAGCGTTTTCACCGGTTAGGCACGTTAATTATTTTATTGAAGGGTGCCGTGTTGGTGGTGAAACGGATCTCGATCGTCTGGTAGTTGAAGTTACAACTGATGGAAGGATCACACCTGATGAGGCGATGACGCATGCTGTGCAAATTCTTTCTTTGCACCTGAATGTTTTTGATCCCCTCAAAATGCAACAGATTACTTTTGACAATCCCGAGAAGGAAGATTCCTCTGATCGGGATGCAATTATGTCAAAATTGGGACTGAAGATTTCTGAAATTGAACTATCTGTCCGTTCGACTAATTGTCTTCACGGGGCAAATATTTCGACTATTGCAGAGCTAGTTTCAAAAACAGAGCAAGAGATGCTCAAGTTTAGAAATTTTGGAAAAAAATCACTAAACGAGATCAAAGCTAAACTTGAGGAGATGGGACTATCTCTTGGCATGGATCTAAGTAAGTACGGCATCGATCCCGAGCAAATCAAGGAGTTTTTCGGCGGTACAGACCTTTCGGATTTCGACGAAGACGAAGATTTCGAAGATGACGAGGTTTACGAGGATGATTCTCTTTCAGAGGATGAACTAGAGACAGAAGAGGACGAAAATGAGGCATAGAAAACGTAGCGAAAGACTTGGCAAGACCTCTTCACACAGAGAAGCCATGTTAGCGAATATGACTAAAGCGCTGGTTATGAAAGAATCGATTGAAACGACTTTGCCAAAGGCAAAAGTTCTACGCCGCTATGCGGATAGGGCTATAACCTTAGCCAAGGAAAATACCCTTTCAAGCAGAAGGTCCCTAATCGCAAAGTTAAGAGTCCGGTTCAATGCGCTCACCACTAAAGAAGCGAGAGCTGCTAAAAACGGTGACAAATCATCCTTTAATGACGATCGCTTCGTTATTGAAAAGCTGATGAACATACTAGGTCCCCGCTTCAAAGAGAGAAACGGTGGATACACACGCATCATTAAAACAGCCAATAGAATAGGCGATGATGCAACGATGTGTGTGATTCAGTACCTTGAAGCATAAAATTCTTTGAAATATTCCCCCTTCATTCCTATGATGGGGGAGTAATTCATTCTTGGAGAAATCAGTTTTGACAGTCAAAATCGGAATCAACGGTTTCGGTCGTATCGGAAAGATAGTTTTTAGACAGCTCTTTGAGCGTCTAAATGGTACTAATGTTCAATTTTTTATCAATGATTTAGCTACTCCTCATCAGATCCGCTATGCTCTTAAATTTGATACAAATTATGGACCTTTCAACTATCCTGTGACTGCATTTGAAGGCGGTATCCAAGTCGGTGAATTGATGGTGCCTATCTTGAGCGAAACATCGCCGGAGAATATACCCTGGGATGTAGATATTGTAGTTGAATCTACCGGACGCTTTACAGCTTTTGACAAGGTGCAAAAACACAAGGCTCGCCATCATGTAATTGTAACGGGTCCCTCAAAGGATATTCCAATGGTGGTTATCGGTGTCAATGACCAGCTCCTAGAAGAAAATCATAGAGAGCTATCTATTGCATCTTGCACAACAAATTGCCTCGCACCACTGGCTAAAACCATCCATGAGACTTTTACCATAGTAGAAGCTCTCATGACAACCGTGCATGCGTGTACGCAGAGCCAACTATTAGTAGACGGCTACCGGCCTGATTTTCGTGACGGTAGATCTGCATTTCAAAATATTGTACCCTCCTCTACGGGGGCGGCTAAAGCTGTGGGTCTCGTTTACCCTCCACTTTCGGGTAAACTAACGGGGATTGCTTTCAGAGTGCCCGTTTCCACTGTTTCAGTTGTCGACTTAACTGTTCGTTTTGAGCAAAAAACTTCATTGGAAGCTATTTTGAACCATTTGATCCATGAACAATCAAATCGTTTAAAAGGTATACTCTCAGTGTCTAAAGAAGAGGGAGTATCCTCCGATTTTAAAGGGGATTCGCATTCATGCATTGTGGATGCTTTTTCTTGTGTGCAGCTCAACGAATGTTTTTATAAATTAATTGCCTGGTATGACAACGAATGGGGCTACTCAGCCCGTGTTTGTGATGTTATCATCCAGTGCTTAAAAAAAATGGATAGATAATCTGTGAATTTTACAAGAGAACCAATAATAGAATCGATAATCTCAGCAAGAGATGGTTATAAATTATCGATCAAATCTACAAAATTCAATGAAAATAAGGAAGTCTTGGTTGATGCGGTAGAAATCGTATCTTTTGGCAGCTCACAATTTTTTCGTTGCCAAGAGAAACCTAAACCTTTTATTTTCCCTGTAGCAGATTTTGAGATTTCCGAAGTTAAGGAAACCCGTTTTATACTCAAAAACTCGAGTCTAGAAAAATCTGTTAGGATCCAAAGCTCCAAAGAGCACCTTCATAAAACATCCAAAGATGTACAAGAGGAAGAGTTTGTAGTAGAGCAAGATCAAGAGGAGGAGTTGCTGGAGGAATCTTCTGAGGAGACCGCTGCTGCGCCCCGTGAGGATAAAAAGTCTAAGCGAAATAGAAGAAAAAGAGATCGTCAAAAACAACAACGTTACACACCTGAAGAGGTTTTACACGAGGAAGTCTCCACTGAGAGTGACAAAGGAGGGGATACCAAGGATGAGACGCTTGTTTCATCTCCTACGAGCACAACGCCCAAATTTATCTCCCCCCCTCCTGCGCTCATCATCAGCTCCCTCTCCCATCGCAAAAGCGAGACAGTTCATCAAGAATCTGTTTTACCCACCTCTCCATTAGAGAACGCTGATGCTCAGTTGCGAGAAATCCCGCTCAACCCCACACCTGTTGACCACTCTGTTGAGCGTGAAGATTTTATTAAAAAGGAAAATGCTTCCATAGAATCTTCGAACGAGATATGATATCCTCAAAACTTTTTCCCATCGCGCAGGTGGTGGAATGGTAGACACTAGGGACTTAAAATCCCTTGGCCTTTAGGCCGTGCAGGTTCGACTCCTGTTCTGCGCAATAAAAGCCCAGAGGTTAACCTCTGGGCTTTTTTATTTACATCCTCATATGTTAAATTTCATCTCTTTCATGAAAGCCAAACCAAAAGTCAGGTCAAATATTTTGAGTATTTATTTGGTTAGGGTATAGGCTTAATTTTATTAATCCTTAAGGACAAAAAATAAAAGTAGTCTGGCAGGAAAAGTACTATAGAAATGAAGGGATAAAGACAAAATAATATAGAAAGCAACCATAAGGTTGCTTTCTATAAGTTTAAGTTAAAAAGGAGGCGATTTTTTCAAAGAAACTTTTTTTCTTCGGAAGGTTAGCTGGACTCTCGATTTGCTGAAAGCGTCTGAGAAGATCCTTTTGTTCCTCATTAAGATTGACAGGGACTTCTACGAGGATGCGCACCAGGAGGCTTCCCTTCGATTTAGAGTGGACATTTGGGAACCCTTCTCCTTTGATCTTGAGAATTTTTCCGGTTTGGGTCCCCTCCGGAATAACAAGTTTATAGCTTCCGCTAAGGAGGGTTGGGATCTCCTTTTTAGCTCCAAGGGCTGCCTCTACAAAGCTTACAGGAAGGTCAAGGTAGAGATCATCCCCCTCGCGCACAAAAACATCATGTGATTCCACTTTGATCGCAACATAGAGGTCTCCATTAGGTCCTCCATGCAAGCCTGCGTCACCAAGACCCGGCATACGAAGACGCATTCCGTTGTCTACCCCGGCAGGGATATTTAATTGAACCTGTTTTTTTGTCTTAACCCGACCGTGGCCATGACAGGAGAGGCATGGATTCTTGATGATTTCACAAGAGCCGTTACAAGTAGGACATGTGCCGGACATCGTGAAAAATCCTCGAGACTGCTGGATGTGTCCTGTCCCTTTGCAGGTCGGGCAGGTCTGGATATCAGATGCCGTTTTAGCGCCGGAGCCGTGACAAGATTCGCAAACTTGCGCTACTTGGATCAAGGCAGTTTTTTCAACACCCTTCGCTGCCTCCTCAAAGGAGAGATTCAGTGAAATCTGCTTACTTGCTCCCTGTTGAGGGTACTTTCCCCCTTCGCCCCCCTGGGATTCAAAACCAAAAAAACTTTCAAAGATGGATCCACCCCTGCCTTGTCCAAACGCGTTCATAAAGGTATGCAAAGCATCCTCCATGCTCGAACCATACTGGCCGCTGAATCCCCCTTGCCCATTTACCGCGTCGGCTCCAAATCGGTCGTATGTTTCTCTCTTCTTTTCATCGGAGAGGACTTCATAAGCCGCTGATATTTCTTGGAATTTTTTTTCAGCTTCCTTGTCCCCCTGATTTTTATCAGGGTGGTAGGTGACAGCTAGTTTTCGGTAGGCTTTCTTGATCTCATCTTGGGTCGCACTTTTTGCAACACCAAGAACTTGGTAGTAATCTTTTGACATTCGATAAATGTTTTATGGGCGGTGTCTAAGAGCTGCTTTTTGTTTAATTTTACGTCTTTCGGATGGCTTAAGATAGTAGCGTCTTGCACGAAGAGTTTTCATAATGCCTTCGCGATCTACTTTTTTCTTCAAGTGACGAAGAGATCTATCAACTGTTTCACCCGGACGTAATTTAACTTGAATCATGAATTTTTCCTAATGATTTGGCCCAGATTATAGGGGATTGTCTTACGAAAAGTCAACCATTTTGGCTTATAGATGATAAAATCCTTGTCTCTAGGGTTTTAAGGGGTTTAGCGCGGGTGCTTGACATATTCAATTTTTAATTTTTTAGGATCGGTTCACTGTTTGTTTTTAAATAAATTTATTTCACGAAAACCAAGACTTTTTTTTGCATGCTTGGTATGCTGCTTCACATTTTTTTTCTCTAGGGGTTGTTGGAGTAAAATAGACTTTGCCCCCCTCCTGGATGCATTCGGCTGTATATGCTAGCCCAGAGCGGGCATCAAGCAGCAAAGCCCCCTGAGATTGCTTTTCCTCTATTTGGTTTAAAAAGTGGGAATAGGTGATCAGCGGGACGTTAAGAATTGCGCATATTGTAAACGCAATAGTAGCCCCCAGTCTAAGCGGGGGTAAGGTTTCCAGCCCCTTTAGGCATGGCAACGGCTTGAATTTTTTTTCTTGTTGGGACATAAGAGCATGATTCTGAGTTGGTAGATTGCAAGACTCTGGTGACCCTATTTCGCCTAAAAGCTTTTTTACGATTCATCATGATTAAAAACCGAACCCGACTGGTAACTTAAGTCTATAAAGAGGACACATAAAAGATTAAGTTAGCAAAAATTAGTAATAATTGGTCCAGAAAATGGGGTGGGGGCCACACCTTTTTACAATCCAGTGTGAGAAATTAGAATAAAATGTTTGGTAGTCTACACGAAAACGTCTCTCTGGAGCTAAGATTGTTCGTTTGAACCACCCATATAGTTAAAAAATACCTTGGAATAAAAAAACCAAAAAGAATACCGCGAAAAAGCAGCCAACTCCTAGACCTGTAAAAACAGGTCCTATTTACATGCTTCCCCTGACCAAAAGGCCCTTTTATCCCGGGATGGCCGCCTCTTTGACGATTGAACCAGGCCCCTTTAAAGAAGCGTTAAATCTTATGAAGAAGATAAGCCTCCTATCGGGGCTCTTTGACATAATCAATTTTTAATGTATCAAGAGGGGTAAACGCGTCTTTTCGGTACAACGAGCCAATGAAAAATCCTAGCCGATTCCTGTTAGCGGTTTGGGTGAAAGGGAGATCGATTTTAACAAGTTCGGGCAAACTAAAAAAGACCTCTTCTTCTTCAATCAGAAAATCTGATTGGTAGGCGAGTCCCGATCTAGCATCCAGGTGGATGCGGCCAGAGATTCCCGTCTCGGGAAGGAATCCCAAAAAAGAGGGATAGGTGATCAAAGGGACCTTTTTTGCAAGAGCGAGAGCTGTGGCGATAGAAGCGGCCAGCCTAAGGGGGGTAAAAGCGCCGGGTCCCTTAGGTATAGAGACAGCGATGAGCTCTCTTTGGGTTTTTTCTACAAGATTGTGAGCTAGAGCAGGGAGCGCGGGGTAGTCTAGAGAGGCGCACGCCTCCAGGATCTTCCCGGTCTGGTCTATAGTGAATATATTTCCGGATTGGTAGCTTAGATCTATCACAAGGATGCACATTGTCGATAAATATAGCGAAAACTTGTGATATTTGGTACAAAAAAGGGTGGGGAGACACTCTCGATCTTAAGGAACTAAAGATTAGGAAATTAGAAATAAAATGTTTGGTAGTCTACACGAAAACGAGTCTCTGTGGTAGGATTGGCCCATTGAATCACTAATTTAGTTGAAAAAAGACCTTGGAAAACAAAAATCATAAGAAAAAAGCCTCGAAAAAGCAGACGCGCTCCTCTTTAGTCAAGTCGGGACCCATCTACGTGTTGCCTTTGACCAAAAGGCCCTTTTTTCCCGGTATGGCGGCTTCTTTGACAATCGAGCCCGGCCCTTTTTATGAAGCGCTCAAGTCGATTGCTAAAACGGAAGATCGTTATGTAGCCCTGTCGATGTCTAAAAAAGAAAATATAGGGATCTATACTGTCGGGTTCGACGATCTGCATCCGGTAGGGGTTCTGGCAAAGGTTTTGCGGGTCGCCCCGCTTCAAGAGCAGGGCGCTCAGGTTTTTCTAAGTGTCGAGTGCAGGATTGTTTTAAAAAAGCCAAAGGCACAGTCCAAACCTCTAAAAGCCTCTTTTATACCCCATTTTGACCACCCGGAAAACGAGGACGACGAGCTCATAAAAGCCTACTCAACCAGCATTTTGACGACAACAAAAGAGCTCCTCAAGTTAAACCCTCTTTTCAAGGAGGAGTTGCAAGTTTTTTTAGGTCATTCCGACTTTACCGATCCGGGGCGCCTTGCAGACTATTCCGTTGCGCTGACGACCGCTACTAGAGATGAGCTCCAGGAGGTTCTTGAGGCATTTGACCTGAAGGTCCGAAGCGAAAAGGCCCTTTTGCTGTTAAAAAAAGAGCTTGACCTCAATCAGCTTCAAAATACTATTACCCAAAAAATAGAAGCGAATATCTCGAAGTCTCAAAAAGAGTATTTTTTAAAAGAACAGCTTAAGACGATAAAGAAAGAGCTGGGACTTGAAAAAGACGATAAAAGTTTTGATGTTGACAAGTTTGAGAAGCGGATTGAGAAATTACAGGTGCCGGCATCGGTACTCAAGACAATACATGAAGAGCTTGACAAGCTTGCCTTTTTGGATGCCCAGTCGGCTGAGTACGGGGTGTGCAGAAATTATTTGGACTGGTTGACGCTTATTCCTTGGGGGATCAAATCCAAAGAGGTTTTTGATGTGGAAAAGGCAAAACAGATCTTAGATAAAGATCACTACGGTTTAGAGGATGTAAAAGAGCGCATCCTTGAAATCATAGCTGTCGGGCAATTAAGCCAAACCACACGCGGGAAAATCATCTGTCTTGTAGGGCCTCCAGGAGTTGGAAAGACAAGTATAGGAAAATGCATAGCGCAAGCGCTAAATCGAAAATTTTTCCGATTTTCAGTAGGTGGAATGCGTGACGAGGCGGAGATCAAAGGGCACAGGCGTACCTATGTTGGGGCGATGCCCGGAAAGCTGGTGCATGCGCTGAAAACGACAAAGACCTCTAATCCTGTAATTCTTATCGATGAGATAGACAAGATAGGCAACGGACACCACGACCCCTCTGCTGCATTGCTTGAGGTGTTAGACCCCGAACAAAATGCTGATTTTATTGACCATTATCTGGATGTTCCACTAGATCTTTCAAATGTTTTATTCATCGTCACTGCAAATACGTTGGACACGATACCGACTCCGCTTTTAGACCGCATGGATGTGATTCGCCTTTCGGGTTATATTTTAGAGGAGAAGGTACAGATAGCAGAGAGGTACCTGGTACCGAAGAACAGAAAAGAGTCGGGACTTAAAGCAAATCAGATCAAGCTGAAGCCGGGTGCAATTATAGCCATCATAGACGGTTATGCAAGGGAAGCTGGGGTACGTAACCTGGAAAAGCTGATTCAGAAAATAATGGGTAAAGCTGCAAAAGAGATTGTGCTGAAGAAAAAAAATGCGGTTGTCATCACCCAGGAAAATCTTATCGAGTATCTAAAACAACCCGTATTCACCCAAGATCTTTTATATGAAGACCCACCGGCCGGAGTAGTCGTCGGACTTGCCTGGACCAGCATGGGTGGCGCTACATTGAGCATTGAGGCGGTAAAAACCCCTCACGCTGACAAGACCATTATGAAATTGACCGGAAATCTTGGGGAGGTCATGAAAGAATCGGCTCAGATAGCATGGACTTATTTCATGAGCTCGATTGATAAGTTTGCTCCTCATTACCGTTTTTTTGAAAAAAGTGAAATACACATCCATGTACCTGAAGGGGCAACCCCCAAGGACGGCCCGTCGGCCGGTATAACAATGGTGACAGCCCTTTTTTCATTACTTATGGATGTGAAAGTGCTTAAAGGTTTGGGGATGACCGGAGAGATTACCGTGACTGGAAAAGTGCTTCCTATCGGCGGGGTTCGAGAGAAAGTAATCGCTCTTAGACGCTCGAAACTGGACCACCTCATCCTCCCGAAAGAAAATAAGAGAGACTTTGGCGAACTTCCCGATTATCTAAAAACGGGAATTCATGTAGTATTTGTGGATACCTATGAGGATGTGTTCAAAGTTGCATTCGATTACCCCAACAATCAACGGATCCAAATGGCATCCCCATCTGAGCCGTAAAATTATTGCGCCCGAAATTCTGCCATTAAAAATGGCCGAATTTAGGGAAAAAAAAGCTATAATTATTACGCTTAATGGAAGTTTTGATCTTTTGCATGCCGGCCACCTTAAAATTTTGTCCCACGCCTATGACTTAAAAGGTGAAAACGGAATCTTTATTGTTGCTCTGAATACGGATGACTCGGTGCATAGGTACAAATCCGTCTTAAGGCCGATAGTTCCACTTGAAGAGCGGCTACAGATGATGGCTGCCTCGTTTTTTGTGGATTATGTCACCTGGTTTGAGGAGGATAATCCGATAGAGCTCTTAAAGATAATTCGACCCCATATTCATGTAAACGGCTCTGAGTACGGTGAAAATTGCATAGAGGCCGAAACGGTAAGAGAGGGAGGGGGGGTAGTTTCCATAGTTGAAAAAGCTCAAGGATTATCCACCTCAATGATTATTGAGAAGATTTTATCTCTAGGTAAGGTAGATGGTTAGGTTTTTTTCGTTTTTGATGATAGCTATCTACTTGTTGGACACTTATCAGTTTTTTGTGTTGTTTTCGGGTGCTTCCGAGTATGTCCAATCGATCATGCCCCTCACGCCTATCAAAACGTTTCTGTTATTTCAGGATTTTCCCCTAGATAGGCAGCTCTACGAATTGCTTTTGGCACAAAGTAATGCAGGATCCTTTGAGTCGCTGACCCCTTCTGCGCAGTCAATTCTTACGGATATTCTTCAAGAGGGCAGACAACAAGGAACTTTGAACCTTCCATGGTCTGAGCTTTCAATTTTAAGGGGCCAAGTGTTTAGGTTATTCACGCCGGCCCTTTTGCATGCCAATCTGATCCATATTTTTTTTAATCTTTTGTGGTTTGTCCCTTTGGGCTCTATGATAGAGAAACGAGCGGGTCCACTTCCCTTTTTGGCTATTGTCTTAATCACAGGGATCGCAGCAAATGTAGCGCAGTTTTCAGTGACTGGCCCACTATTTCTTGGAGTTTCGGGTGTTGTTTGCGCGCTTGCAGGTTTTGTTTTTGTGAGGACCAAAAAGGCCCCTTGGGAGGGGTATCCGCTTTCCAAGTCGGGAGTAGGATTGCTATTTATTTACATAATTTTTCTTACTTTAATTGAGATTTTCGGTAAAGTTTTTGTGTACTTAAGTGGGACAATGGTGGTGAGTCCAATAGCAAATACAGCGCATTTGACCGGCCTAGTAGCCGGAGGGCTTTTAGGTTTCAATCGATGGTTTAGGTGTTCATCTTGAGTTTACGAGAATTGACGATTTTAGGATGTGGTTCGCAGCAACACACACGTGATAGAAACCATAATGCTTACCTCCTTCGTTGGAAGACGGAAGGGTTTTTATTTGATCCGGGTGAGGCGACCCAGAGGCAATTTATTTTTGCAAAAATAGCACCTACTGCAGTTACCAGAATTTTTGTTAGCCATTTCCACGGGGATCATTGTCTGGGACTTGGAGCTATGATTTTGAGGCTGAATCTTGATAAGGTTCCGCAGCCTATTCATATTTACTACCCGGAGAGCGGAAAGCGTTACTTTGACAACTTGCGATATTCATCTATTTATACACAGACCATTACGATAGTGGAGCATCCGGTAAAGGTCTCGAAGGAGATGACCCTAGTCGATGAAACAGAGGAGTTTTTGATCTACGGCTCTCTTTTGAACCACGGAATCGACTGCATCGGGTGGCGTATCCAGGAAAAAGACACGCGCAAATGTATAAAGGAGAAGCTGAAAGAAAAAGGGGTTCATGGCCCGATGGTCAAAGAGCTCCTGGACAAAGGGGTGGTAGTGACCGAGCATGGGCGCGTGGATCTAGATGATGTGTCGTATGTCAAACCCGGCGACAGTGTAGCGGTAGTGATCGATACTTTAAAGTGTGCCCAGGCGGTCGAGCTCGCCCGGGATGTAAAATTACTTTTGATTGAGTCTACTTATCTAGATAGTGAAAAAGAGTTGGCGGAAAATTATAAACACATGACTGCCACTCAAGCTGCCCAGATAGCGTCAGAAGCCGGGGCCAAAAAGATGGTAATGACCCATTTTTCCGCAAGATACTCTGAGGAAGAGGTTTTTGAACTGGAAGCGAGGCACCATTTTACTGAGTCCTACGCAGCAAAAGATTTGAGAACATTCACCTTTTAAGCGGCTGCACACGTGCCCCGTTTTTTTTGTAACATTTGAGGCGTAATCCCTTTTTTTAAAAAATAGACCAAATAAAAAAAATCTATCTATCTTGTAAACAAAGGACTATTTCACTTGAAACCTTAGACTCATTCGAGTGCGCTCTCGGGATTTTCAGCGATGTGAGCAAAATGGTCGATAAGAGAATTACGCTCTTCGGAACTAGAAAAAGCGATAAGTTCCTTTAATAGAGATCGCATTTCTAAAGGATTATTGGAATCGATAAGATGTCTTGCCGCCTGATAGTAGGAGGCCTCAACACCCTCGGCCTCGAGTTCCTGGTCCATCATATTTTCAATAATTTTCGCATTTGTTTTAAGCTCTTCTGTCATTCCCTGAGATTTTTGAACTTTAGATGCAGTTTCTTTCAAGTGGACTATATTTTGAGCGATTTTCTTTAATAGCTCTGGATCATAGACAGCTTCTTTAAGACGAATCAACCTGATAAATTGCCTAAGAAAAATCTGTAGTTGATTTTTTAAGTCATCGTGCTGCATAGGTGCTCCCTTATTTATAAGTCACACTAACAAAAAGTAATTCTTTTTGTAAAGGGGGGTCATAAATAGGGAAAGCGGGTAAGATTTTTTGGTTGATTTATAGAGAGTAGGTCCTGTTTGATTGACACGTAAAATATTCTAAATGGGAAAAATAACGCTCCTCCTAGTGTCAAAAGAAATAGGAAAAGAGGGGAACTCCATCTTTTTAATGGGGGATGGTCCATTTTTAAATAGAAGGGGGTCTGGGCTATGGTTGTAACAAATCTTTCTAAGTTCTTCGGGGCTATTTCAAGATGATAAGCAGTCTGAGAAATATCCCTCAGGATCAGAAGGGGGGCAAAAATAGGTTTAAGATCTATTTCCAAGTAAATGGAGATCGCATCTTCTGTCCGATAATGGATTAGCTGGGAATTTTGATTTTCAGGATTTTTTAGAATCCAGCCTGTATTTTTTAGGAAAAGAGTCTTTAATGAGGGTGTCGGACTTGCATGTGGGGAACAAGCCTCATGAAGGAGATTTTTATCGTGGTCAATCAATTGGATTTTTTCAATAAAAGGCCAATTTTTAAAAAAGGAATCGTCGACTTTACCGATATTGTCTTTGTGAATTTCAATTAGGGACCGGGCAAGCTGCTCAATATGGCAGAGATATTTTGTAACACCTTCTAAAGCGATCGAGTCGTAATGTTGCTGGTTTTTTTCTTCTATTTGCAAGTTGTGTTGCCAACTAAGGTGCCAGGTCGATATAACGGCTGTTGAAGCTAAAAGGGTGCCATAGCACAACCATCCGGTCCTCCCGTAAAAAGCAGAATGGGTTGTTAAAAGACTAATATGGAAAACAAGGAAGAAAAATATCGTAAAAAAAAATAAAATTTTGAGTTCTTTATTATAGGGGACGATAGCACGCACTACAAGGGGTTCATCCAACCCGAAAAAGTTTTTTTCTAAAGACGTTGCGTACCCCCAAATGGTAAAGTGTCCTTTCTCCTCTTTTGGAGTATCAAAAGAGCTAAAAAATGGGAAGGAGCTTTTGTCCTCTTTAGATTTCAAAAAACTGAACTGAAGATTCTTGCTTGGTTTAAGAAAAATAGCCTCAAAATCTTGAACTTCTAATATCCGCATAGTTCCGTCATAGAGCGGGATAACACGATAATAAGCGGGGATTTGCGTCAAGTGCGAGGTTTCTTTGATCCATGAAGGGGTCGAGATCATCTGAATTTTTTGCGCCAAATGGTTATTGTCCAAGCCTAATTTTTTTTGTGGTTCAAGAATTTTCCAATTAGAATCCGAAAATTGGACTCTAATTGGCCATTTCGACCCTTGGCGAGTCAGTTGTCCTAAATAATTTTTTTGTCCTAAAAGATCCAATTTTTGGAATTTTTGATCCAATTCCAAGAAATATTTTTCAGACTCCCTTTTGAGAAATGTTTTGGATTTTGGCGCCACCTTTTGAATGGACTCAGAAAGCATCCAAAAAAAGGTTGCAAATAACACTAGAAAGAGGTGAGCTGCATATTTTCTCATCTCCTGTTTCTATTTCAAATGTTCCCTTTTTTGTAAATAACCGTTTCGAAACCTAGATATAGAACGGCTTTTGTAGAGGATTAAACTATTAATTTCTGTTTAAATCTGCTAGATTAAAAAAAATTAAAAAGAGAAGAATTTAAATGTTAGGTCTTTTAAAAAAACATACTTTAGTTGGACTATTCGTATTTTCCCAACTGTATTCCCAAACCTTTTATGTAGAGTTTGATCCCTACAATAAGTGGAATATAGACGGAGAATCTCACTATCAAAAAAAATATGGATTTAGGTCTAAAATTTTTCACGACTCCCGAGTTGCTTTCAATTATAAGCCTCAAGTAGCTTTTTACCTTTTAGACATCAAGGAAAAGTATAAACTCGAAGCGGCTGTTGAAACGGGAACTTTCTATGGATTTACGACTAGATTTTTAGGGAACCTGTTTGAGAGGGTGGATACGTTTGAGGTTGATATGTATTGTCTTTTGCGTGCAGAAAAAAGAATGAGGGGATTAAAAAATATTCATCTTCACCATAAAAGCTCAGGAGATTTCCTTGGGCCCCTTTTAGAGGAAAAATTAAAATCAAAAAGGCTCTTTTTTTACCTTGATGCACATTGGAATAATTATTGGCCTTTAAAAGATTAGTTAAGGCAAATAGCCAAGTCTCACAGAGACAATTGTGTGATCATGATCGATGATATTAAGGTCCCCTTGAGACCTGAAATTAGGTACGATTGTTACACAATAGACGGGGTATTCCAGGAGTGTTCTTATGAGTATGTCGAAAAAGAGCTAGCAGAAGTCTTTTCAGACTATAATTTATACTACTTGATTGTAAAAGGGGATCATGGAGGAGCGCAGCTATTGATCGTACCTAAATGCTTTGAAAATTGATGGTGATCTCTGAATGACAGATTTTAAAAATGAAGATTATTTTAAAAAATAGAATTTTGATCTTTTAGGTGTAGCTATTACGGATCGCGCTTGCGATGATCGAAAAAGCGTTTGCTACATTCAGGGAATTCTTTAGACCAACGAGCGGTATTTCTACAAGGTGGTCTACTTGGGACAAGATTTGGTTGGAAATGCCGAACTCTTCGTTTCCAAAAATTAGGGTACCGCCAGTCAAAGGAAATTTAAAGAAGGCGTAGTTTTCGGCACTTTCCCCCGTCTCAAGAGCAATCCAAGGGCGAGGGAGGTCTTCAAGTTTGGCATTTTCAAAAATGGGGACATGAAATTCGGCCCCTAGGGCTGTTTTTGCTATTTCCTTATGGTGCTTTGAAGGGCAAAATGGGGAGAGATGGATCGTGCCGAGTCGAAACGCCTCCGTGGTTCGGATGATGCTTCCAAGATTATACGCAGACCGGATCTGATCTAAATAAATCGAAAACGGTAAAAAAGGTGCCTCCTTTTCCTTGTGGTCAAGTCTCCTGATTTGCGGCAAGAATTTTGGCGTTTCTTCGTCCGGTTTCACCAATCCCATTAAGGAATGGTAGAGGTGGGACAAATCTTCAAAAGAGCGGGGCATTGGGGATATAGAAGGATCGTAATCCCTAAAACGGGCGTAGTGGTCAATCGCATCCTTATCATCGAGACTAAGATAAACACGACGCACAAGTTTTGCCAAAATCCTTTTTTTTGCCGCTGAGTGCAGAGCGAGGAATTGGTATTTACCGAGTTGCCTTAGATCGTACTTCAAGGTATTCCTCAAGTGTTCCTTTGAAAAAGTGGACCCCATCGGGTTCAATTGAAATAATGGATGTTGCGACGCGATCGATCAGGTCTCTATCATGCGAAGCTATTACAACGGTGCCGTTAAATTTCTCCAATCCGTCGCCAAGGGCAGAAACTGATTCCAAATCCAGGTGGTTATTCGGTTCGTCCAAAATCAAAACATTCGGTTTGCTTAAAATAAGATAGGACAGAATCAACCGCGCCGTTTCCCCTCCGGAAAGTTTGTAGGTTTCTTTAAAAACATCGTCCCCAGAAAAAAGGAGCTTTCCTAAGCTGCCGCGGATTTCCTGGTCGTATGCACTCTGATTGCGCCCCCTTAACCAATCAAACATTGTCACTGTCTCTTTTTTGTTTACGATATCATGGTGTTCTTGCGGAAAATAGCCGATCTTTACGTTTTGACCCACCACGAGGTTACCTGCTGTGGGTTCGATGATTTGAGCTAAAAGCTTAAGGAGAGTCGATTTTCCCATCCCGTTGGCCCCGATGATTCCCACTTTGTCCCCCCTGGAGATATCAAAGTTGATTTTCTCAAATACGGAATTGCTGTCGTAGGTTTTTTTTAGGTTTTGTCCCTTAAAAATAGTGCTTCCGGCTCGTTCCGGCTCATCGAACATAATGAAAGGTCGGGTGATATTGGTCCTTTTCATCTCCTGAGGCTGCAGACGTAAAATTTCCTTTTTCCTAGATGTTGCCTGGCTGGAGCGTGTCCCTGCACCAAATCGCTGGATGAAATCTTGAAGCTGAGCAATTTTCTTTTCCCTGGATTTAGCGTCTTGCTGCGACCTATCGCGAACCTCCATTTTAGTTTGCACCATCTGGTCATAGTTGCCTGGGTAAAGAATGATGGTCTCATAGTCGATATCTGCTATGTCGGTCGCTACCGAGTTAAGAAAATAGCGGTCATGGGATACAACAATCAACGTCCCTTTATAATCTTTTAAAAATTCTTCAAGCCACGTAATAGAATCAAGGTCCAGGTGGTTTGTCGGTTCATCCAGCATCAAGGCTTCCGGATTTCCGAAAAGAGCTTGACATATCAAAGCGCGAAACTGAAAATCTGAAGGGACATTCCCCATCAAGCTATCAAATAAATCTTCCGGAATCCCCATCCCGCTGAGCAGTTTTTCAGCATCACTGTCGGCCATGTACCCGTCTTCTTCAGCGATGATCTCTTCCAAAGAGCCTAGGCGCATTCCTACCAGGTCGGTCATTTCCACCTCGTAAAGACGATCCCTCTCCTCGAAAGTGGCCCATAGGCGTCTATTCCCCATGATAACAACCTGCCTTAAAGAATAGTCTTTATAGTCATGGATGTTTTGTCTAAGGTATCCGGTTTTTTTGGGAAGCGCTACCGTTCCCGAGGTTGGCTCTTCCAGACCCATAATGATCTTTAGAAGAGTCGACTTTCCAGCCCCGTTGGGTCCGGTAATCGCATAGCGGTGCCCTTTATTCAAAGCAATGGTAACATCTTCAAAAAGAGTGCGTGTCCCGACTCTTTTGGTAATTTTAGACAGTGTAATCATAATCAATAGAAGACTATAGCAGGTAGAAGGAGGGTTTTCAAGGTGCAAATTTCGAGGTTTTTAGAGTTTTTGAAAGGGGTAAAGCGAGTCAGCCTACATACGTTGAGGGCCTATGAGTCGGATCTTCGAGCTCTTCATAATTTTATTCTTGGCAAGCCACTGGAACAGGTGTCAAAATATGAGATACGCTCTTTTTTGATGACGCTTCATAAAGAAAATATTTCAAAAAAAACGGTAGCTAGGAAAGCAGCCTCCTTACGTAGCTTTTACCGCTACTTGGTCTTACATGAGGGCCTGGAAAAAAACCCCATGGAGCTCATCGATCCAATCAAGCAAGAGCCCTCTATCCCCAGAGCCGTATCCCGAGAGGAGGTGGAGTTGCTACTCAATTCTGTCGACCCATCGACATTCCTAGGGCTGAGAGATCGTTGTATTATGGAATTATTTTATTCGTCGGGGCTCCGGTTAAGTGAGGTGGAAGCGCTTGACTGGTCTGATATTTCGTTTCAGGACAGAATTTGCCTAATAAAAGGAAAAGGGAACAAATCGCGTCTCGTCCCATTCACAGAGACGGTAAGAAATTGGTTAAAGCTCTATAAGGATCACCCCCAAAATGGACTGGGAGAAATGGGGGTTGTTTTTGTGAATAAGTTTGGGAAAAGGATTAGTTCCCGTTCGATCGACAGAATGTTTAAAGAGTACGTCCTGAAATCCGGCCTCTCTTTGCATATTACCCCCCACGTTTTACGCCACTCCATTGCAACGCATTGGCTCGATCGGGGAATGGATTTAAAATCCATTCAGGAAATTTTGGGGCACGAGAGTTTAGGTACTACACAGATCTACACAAAGGTAACTAAAACCAAAAAGCAGGAGATCTATCAAAAAACTCATCCGCTAGCGATGGGAAAGATAGATTTAGAAGGATAGCTTTTGGAGGAAAGGGGGCGTTCAAAAAAAGGATAATTGTTAAAAAAATTTGAGGGGGCTGTAAGCCGGATTCTGTAAAAGGCAAAAGCCTTTACCCGTCATTCCTCTGGGAGCTCTGTCACCAGAACCCTCTAGCGAGTTAACGAAAGGACGGTCGACGAAAACCGATTTTCCCTTCTCTCTTGCTTCGGATGGGGTTTGCCTCATGCACCAATTACTTGGTGAGGGGTGGCTCCTGAAGCCACCGTTTCATCCTGTCGCTTTTATATTTCTATAAAAACGCGGTTTACTTTCTGTTGCACTTTCCGTAGCCTTGCGGCCCCCAGTCTTTCACTGGCATCCCTCGTCTGTGAAGTCCAGACTTTCCTCTGATGCGAAATATTCGCATCAGCAACGGGTCACCCCCTCAAAAAAGGTGCGTATTAAACCTTCAATGCGCGACGGCGTCTACGCTTTGTGGTTGTAGCTTCCCCTTCAACTTCTGTTTCTGGCAGATAGTGGATACGGGAGCAATGTTCACAAAAAATGAGCTTGTCGGCACGACGAACAAGGTTTTCGTGTTGAGCAGTCAGGCTGATATGACATCCGCTGCAAACTCGGTTAACGAGAGCAACAACAACTTCGTCTTTTTTATTGGATAAAAGGCGCTCATATACAGATAAAATGTGGGGATCGGCATCTTCAGCCAGTCGAGCCCGTTCAGCTTTAAGCTGGGAGCCCTCTTGGTTGATCTCGACGATTGTTTTCACGATTTCCTGTTCCAGTTCTTTGGAATTGTTGGTCGAGTCTTCAAGGCTTTGCTTTGTTTTTGTAAACAGTTCCTCTTCTTGAAGGCGTCGCTCTTCCAATTGCTGGAGCGTTTGGCTCAATTGCGCTTTTTCTCGTTCGGAGGAGGTAATCTCTTTTGTTAAAGAATTGAACTCTTCAAGCTTTTTAGTAATGGCTTGTTGAGCTTCAAGCTTTTTAATTTTGAGCTTTTCTTCCTCAATCTTTTTTTCGACAAAGGCGGTTTCGGAGCGGAGCTGATCCAACTCTTTTTCCCTGTCGCCTAATTGATTTTTGAGCTCGACGCGCAAAAGGCGTATTTGCTCGAGTTCTTTTTCTCGATCTTTACGAACGCGGACGAGCCGGATCATTTTCATGTCGAGTGCTTGAATCTCGAGGATATTTTTAAGAGTTTCACTAAGTGTCTCGGGCATAGCTTCCGTTTGACTAAAAGAAATGGTCTGAAAATAGAATACACCCTATATTCATATAGATCAAGCAAAAATGTCAAGGAGGACCTTTGACAAGGTTAAAGGAATTTTTAGACTCGGGAGTAAATCCCGATGAGCACCTAGATACGATTGCGATGCTCGCCTCTTTGGACTATATAGAAAAGGGCTCGCCTAGGATTGCCAAATCTATCGAGCAGGAGCTGGTGGATCAAAGAAATTCTTTAAAATTGATCGCATCCGAAAACTATAGCTCTTTAAGGGTGCAGTTGGCCATGGGGAATTGGCTTACCGACAAATACGCCGAAGGGATCCCTTTTCAGCGCTACTACGCTGGCTGCCAAAACGTCGATGAAGTAGAGAGCTATGCGCAAGAGCTTGCCAAAAAACTTTTCAATGCGGAAAGTTGCACGGTCCAGCCCCATTCAGGCTGCGATGCCAACCTTGCGGCGTACCTTGCCATTTTAGCTGAGGTGATTGAGAATTCCAAAGTGAAAGAGTTGGGCAAACCCCTGATGCAAATGTCCCACAAGGAGTACGAATCTGTTAGGCAAGATTTTACAAAGGCTCGTATTTTAGGGATGTCTTTGAAAGATGGGGGGCATTTAACCCACGGCTTTAGAAATAATTTTTCGGGGAAACTTTTTGATGCCTATACCTACGGCGTGGACCCTGTGACCGAGCGGATTCATTATGATGCGCTGCGCACGTTGGCCAAGGAGGTGCAGCCGCACATCCTCGTGGCAGGTTACTCCTCCTACTCGCGCAAAGTCGATTTTTCCGTCATGCGCTCCATCGCCGACGAAGTGGGGGCTGTTCTTTTGGTGGATATGGCCCATTTCTCCGGTCTTGTGGCTGGGAAGGTTTTTGAAGAGGTTTACGATCCGGTTGCCTATGCCGATGTTGTGACAAGCACGACCCACAAAACACTTCGTGGGCCTCGCGGAGGGATGATTCTTTCTAAAAAAAGATTCGAGGAGGGGCTGAAAAGAGTTTGTCCGTTGGCTCAAGGGGGACCTCTCGAGCACGTGATTGCAGCCAAAGCTGTCGCTTTTGAAGAGGCTCTCTCAAAAGAGTTTCAACAATATGCACACAGGATTGTCGAAAATGCAGAAACTTTGGCTCGCCATTTTTTGGACGAAGGGGTAAGGGTAATTACAGGCGGAACCGAAAACCATTTGCTAGTGTTGGATGTGTTTTCGTCCTTTGGTCTGACTGGAAAAGAGGCGGAAGAGCGCCTTTACAAATCGGGGATCATTGTCAATAAAAACGCGATCCCAAACGACTCTAGGGGGGTGGTGCAAACTTCGGGTATTCGACTAGGAACACCGGCGATCACGACCCTAAATATGGGTGTCCAGGAGATGCTTGAGGTAGCTAATTTTATTGTTCGTTGCCTAAAAGGGGGAGATCCTGCCAAAATAAAAGCTGATGTGCAGCGATTGAAGGCGCGTTACCCTCTCTATAAAGGAATCAGTTTAGGAAAACTATGTCATACAAATTAATTGATACAATCCATGAAAAACGGTTGAACAGCCGTATTGTAATGTTACATGATGCGGTGATGCCCGAAAGCTCCAAACGGGTAATCGATGAGCTTTTATATTTGAATTCAATAGATCCCAAAGCTCCCATACATTTTATGATCAACAGTCCGGGAGGATCTATCAGCGAAGGGTTTGCGATTTGGGATGTGATCAAATCTTTTAAAAACCCGGTGAATACGATTGTCTACGGCTTGGCCGCATCAATGGGGTCTGTCTTGTCTTTAGTCGGTGGAAAAGGGCGCCGTTTTTGTTTTCCGCATGCGAGAATTATGATCCATCAGCCAAGGATTGGAGGCACATCGCAAGGGCAAGCATCGGATATCAAAATCACAGCCGAAGAGATCATCAAGACCAAAAAAGAGTTGGTGAAGCTCTACGTTGAGGCAACGGGTAAAAGCCCTGAAGATGTTGAGAGAGCTTTAGATAGGGATTACTGGCTCACAGCTGAGGAGGCGGTTCGATTCGGGCTTATTGATAGGATTATCACAAGTATTGACGAAATCTGACCATGTTTTCTTTTGCCAAATACGTGGCTGCCGGGAATGATTTTATCGTTTCCAGAGAGCTCCCTGATGCGATCGCTCCTCTATGTAACCGCAGAGAAGGGATCGGAGCTGACGGCCTTATTTGGCTTGAAGAGGACAATGTCCATTTTTTCAATCAAGACGGATCAAAGGCGTATTGTTGCGGAAATGGACTTAGGGTTGCTGCTGTATACTCGGGCAAACAGAGGCTGAAAACTGCTTTGGGGTGGCACCAAGTAGAATTTTATCCCGGAGGCTGCAGAGTCTCTTACCCTGATCCCTCAGATTATCATAGGGTAGTCGAGGTCGAGGATCCTTGCAGCGTCTTTCATTCTCCTCAAGAGGTGAATTGCAATTATGTCAAAGTTTTAAACAGAAACCACGTCCTACTTAAAACCATCGAGAGGGGTGTGGGGGAAACCCCTTCTTGCGGCTCCGGAGCTATTTCAACTTTTTTGAAACTTTTCAACTATCGTAAAGTCGAGCCTAAAATTTTGGTCGAATTTACCTCCGGAGAAAAACTTTCAGTCGCCTCCCGTGATGCGGATGTGTGGCTTGAGGGGCCTGTGAGGCAAGTGTTTGAGGGGAAAATAGGATGAATATCATTTTCTCCGATAAGACATACCAGGTCGAGATTGACGGCACATGGGTTTTTTTGCAGTTGGGCGAAGGGAGAGAAGCTGTCGACCGTTTTTGCAATTGTGATAAAGCCTCCCAGGAGGGCTACTGCGAACACATTGGTCTTGCGATCGATCGGATCTATGGAAACACCCCCTACCCTTTACATAAAAGATATGGTGGCTCTTTAGAGGAGCAGATCGCATTTCTTTTATACAGGCGCCATGGGATGAAACCCGCTTTTGAACAACAAGAGGGATCGGTTTTACTCAAGTTGCAGGAGAGGATCCATTTTTCTTTGGATTGCTCCACGCCGGAAGTTAAAAAAAACCTATTTGATCTACTGACAGAGCGCGTGGAAGAAAACGAGGCGAATTCGATAAAGTTTTCCAATTTACCGATGAAAGAGCTGGAGCTTTTTAGGCGCCGCAGACCTTCGGACCGATTAAGTTTTGAATTGAGCCCTTTTCAGGACCTTTTTAAGACCCTTTTTACTTTGGAAGCAAAGCTAAGGGTTGAAGTTGAGACCGATAGGGACAATTTGCCCTCAGCACTGGTCTATAAAAAAGGGGGCGTCCAAATAAAGATTACGATGGGACTCTCATCATGGGCCCCTTTTATCCCTCTTTTACAAGATGTAGACAGCAATATCAAAGTTTATCCCTACCGGGACCGCCAAATCGAGACATTTCGATTGAATCGGGGAGGCGGAACGCTGGAGATCCATACAAAAAAAATCCCGATGCAGATTCCCGAAGAGGATGTAAAAGCGGAGGTGGGCTCATATGAGTGGATCAGCGGATTTGGATTTTTGAAAAAAACAATCGACCCAGTCCTTTTAAGCCTGATTATTCAAAAAAACGAGGTAGGCTTCTTTTTAAGCCGTAACTTGGATTTGGCGCAAAAATTTCTCAAAGAGTCAATCCATGTGAAACCCACAGTCTTGAAACACGAGCTGTTTTTTGACAAAAATCAATCCCTTGTAATCAAAGCCTATCTTTTTGAAAAAGGGGATCTGGAGAGAATTAACGCGCATCTATATCAAGGGTGGGCCTACCTGGAAAACAGAGGCTTTTTTAGGATAACTCCTTCGCCCTTCAATGAAGTCTGCCGGGTCATCAAGCGGGCCGATGTCTATTCTTTTGTGGAAAAACATCGGATGTGGCTCCAAGATAAGGCTGGTTTTCAAATCCACTCGTCGGCAGTCGAGGCGAGCTTGACATACGATATGCAGTCGGCCGCTTTGATCATTGAGCCTGAAAAAGAGGAGGGGCAATCGACAAGGGGGCTAATCGATTTTGGATTCATCCTTTATGTGGAGGGGACCGGTTTTTTTCCTAAAGTGCGGGGGATAAATGCAAAGTCGTCGATAAAAAAGGTGGTGCCGATAGAGGAAATTGCCGAATTTATCCGGGAAAATCGGGAGGAGTGTGAGACGATACGCGGCTTTTTTGTCCGCAAGCCCATTCTTAAAAGGTGCTACCTTGAGGTCGCTCTCAATAAGTTTGAGCAGGTTGTCGTTACCCCTGTCTACGAGCAGCACGAGGATCGGAAAATTAGAGCATTTAGCGAATTTCTTTACTTTGATAAAGAAGGATTTTACGAGGTCCCGATTGAAAAAAGATTACCCGAACGGTACACGGAACCCCAATTAATTCTTGCTGACGAGGTGCCCTATTTTATCACGCAGGAGCTGATTCGTCTTCTACCTTACACCGAAAATTTAGATCCAAGATTCAAGATTCCGCAAAATCTTCAACTTGTTTTAACCGAAGCCAAACAAGAGAAGGGGCGCTGGAAAATACGTCTTGTATACCGCTCGGAATATGGGGAGGTGTCGATTAAAGAGGTGGACCAGGCGTTGAGAGGGTTAAAAGGGATGCTGTTATCTCCTGCAGGGGCGATCCTACTAAAAGACCCAAGATTTCAATGGATGCAAAAGGGGCCAAAAAAAGGGGAGTGGATGGATATAAATCCCCTGGATTGGCTGAAGCTTAAGGTTTTTGAAAATATTGAAGTGGATGAAAAAGCCTCGCTCGACTGGGTCAATTTTTTCGAGTCCTTTGATGCCTCTACCCAAGAAGATCCCCCTCTTGAAGGTTTGAAAAGCACCTTAAGGCCTTACCAGCAGGTGGGAGCGCGGTGGCTATTTGCTTTGTACCGCTTCGGGCTAAGTGGTCTTTTATGCGACGATATGGGGTTGGGAAAAACGCACCAGGCAATGTCGATTATTGCAGCCATTAACAACGTACAGAAAGGGGAAAAGCCCTATTGCATTATCATAGCCCCTACTTCGGTGATGTACCACTGGGAAAAACTTTTACACCAGTTCCTACCCCATCTTACGGTCCGGTTGCACCACGGTCCGATCCGGAAAAAACCGGCGCTTGAACAGGATATCCTCGTCACCTCTTATGGCGTTCTTAGAAGCGATAAGGCCGATTTCAAGGGATTGGAATTTGATTTAGCAATTTATGATGAGATGCAAGTAGCAAAAAATCAGAGCTCGCAGATCCATAAAGTCCTTTTAAATCTGGATGCAAAAATGCGCATAGGGCTTAGTGGCACACCGATAGAAAATCGGCTGTTGGAGCTCAAATCGCTTATAGATATTGTGCTTCCGAAGTTTTTGCCCTCGGATGCCCTATTTAAAGAGATGTTTGTGAATCCTATTGAAAAGGGGCAATCGCAAGAGAGGGCGAATGTCTTGATGCGGTTGATACGCCCGTTCATTTTAAGACGAAATAAAAAAGAGGTCTTGCTCGATCTACCGGAAAAAATTGAAGAGGTGATTACTGTTGATCTTTCTGATGAGCAAAAAGAGCTTTATAAAAATATGTATAGGCTCTCTAAAGAGGTGATCGACCAGGAGATCGAAAAGGATCCCCATAAACAGGTCACCATCCATATTTTTGCCCTGCTCACAAAATTAAAACAGATTTGCAACCACCCGGCCCTCCTTTTGAAAGATGTGCCTAACTATACGCAACACCAATCGGGGAAATGGGATCTTTTTGTCGAGTTGTTAAGCGAGGCTAGATTGAGTGGTCAAAAAGTTGTGGTATTCACCCAATTTTTAGATATGGTAGCTATTTTTGAGCATCATCTCGAGTCGCTAGGGATTGGTTATGCAAAGCTCCACGGTGCTACTCAGGATCGCAAAGGTGAGGTGGAGCGTTTCCAAACCGACCCCGGGTGTGAAGTTTTTGTCGGCACAATTCAGGCAGCGGGAGTGGGGATCGACCTTACCAGCGCCTCTGTGGTGATCCACTACGACCGCTGGTGGAATTTTGCTAAAGAGAACCAAGCCACCGACAGGGTGCACAGAATTGGGCAGACTAGGGGAGTGCAAGTTTTCAAATTTTTGTCAAAAGATTCGATCGAGGAAGATATCGACTGGATAATTGAGAAGAAAAAGCAGCTAGCCGAGCAGATTTTAGCCTACGATAGTGCGGATGAAGATAAGCAATTGAGTCACGATGAGCTGATGGAACTGATGCGCCGGTTGGATCAATCTATGAAGCATATGTAAAATAAATTATATTTTACTACTTAGCCTTGCAGAGAATTTTATTTTATCCCCTTTTTCTTTTGTTTTAAGAAAATTTAGTCTATAATCGGACCCTCTTGAGAGGGGATTTTTTCACCGTGCCAGTCGTTGCAACTAAAAATACTTTGAACATCGTTATTGTTGGGCGCCCGAATGTTGGGAAGTCCAGTCTATTTAACCGCTTAGCCAAAAAACGGGTAGCTATCGTCCATGACGAGCCAGGCGTGACACGCGACTGCATCCATGCTTTTGCAGAGTGGGACCCGCTTAACAATTTGAGGGTGGTGGACACTGGCGGGGTCTTTCAGGGGGGTGCCTATGACACCTATATCCTCAGCGGTGCCGAAAAAGAGCTGCGTAATGCAGATGTGATTTTTGTTGTTGTAGATGGTCAGGTGGGGGTTCAGCCTCTGGATTTGCAGGTACGTGACTGGATTTTCAAATTAAATTTGAAAAAGCCGATTTTTACAGTGATAAATAAGTGCGAATCCTATGAGCTTGTGGACACCTACCCCTATAAAAAGATGGGGGGAAGCGAGGTGTTTGCAATTTCAGCGGCACACAATCGAGGGTTGGAGCCGTTACTGGATGCGGCCCTTTTAACTCAAGGGTTTACCCCCTTTGACCCGGAGGCGATCGAGCTAGAGGATGATGCACAGGATCCATTTGAACCTGTTGTGGGAGAGGAGGATTCTAGGCCAAAAAAACCTCGTATCGCTGTCATCGGAAGGCCGAATGTGGGAAAATCTACTCTATTGAATTCCCTTATCGGCCAGGAGCGTGTCCTTGTTTCAGATCTGATCGGCACCACCCGTGATGCAATTTACGTTGAAGAAGAGGATTGCGTATGGATCGATACGGCCGGTGTTCGCAAAAAGCAGCGTGAGACAACGGTTATCGAGAAATTTGCCGCGATGCGAACGGAAGAGGCGATAGAATCGGCAGACGTTTGCATCCTGTGTCTGGATGTACAACAAGGAGTTACAGATCATGACCGGCGTATAGCGGATATGGTCATTGAGGCCGGAAAAGGGGCTGTCGTATTTTTGAATAAGTGGGACCTTGTGAAAGCAATACGGATGGAGCACGTCATGCAGGCGATCAAACAAGATCCGTCCCTCAACTGCTTTATACCCGTAATCGGCTCTGCAAAGACAAGTCGCAATACCGATCAATTAAAAACAGCCTGTTTGAAAAGTTACGCATCGCGCAATCGACGTATCTCTACTGCTGAATTGAATAAATGGCTTAAAAACCTTTTGATGTATCAATCCCCCCCAAGCGTAAGAGGGCGACCGACACGTATTTCTTACTTGACACAAGTCTCTACAGCCCCACCGAGCTTTGTGATTTTCTGCAACCAGGAGGAGGTTGTCCCCAGTTATCTCCGGTATCTGGAAAATCGGTTCCGTTCTGAAATGGGCTTTGTAGGTACTCCAATCAGAATGCGCACAAAAAAGCGCGCGACCTGGATTGAAAGAAGGGAAAAATAATTTGTACCTTTTAAATCTAAAAAAAGAAATAATTCAAAAGATCAGTTTTATAAAGTTCTGAATTTGTAAAATTGCATTTTTGGAGATCTTTTTATGCGCTTCTTTTATTTAGGGTACATTTTAGTTTTTTGTAGCTTCTTCGGATCTCTAAAAGGCAACATTCTGGATGTGATGGAGAATAGATACATTTTCTTTTGGGACTTAGACCAGGAAACCACACGTTCGGGAGTGTTAAATTTTCAGGGTAAAAAGAGCTCGAAAATTCTTCTTATGGATACCGGAGTCTTTGATGTCGAGGCGAAAATAGAAGCCGGATATGAAGAAATCTATGCGCTTTTAGTAGAACCCTGTTGGATACACAACGAAAAAGTGAAACATTTTATAAAAAAGCACCACACCCTTTTTAAAAAGATTTTCACCTTTGACGCAGAACTCTTAAGTCATGATAAAGAAAAGTTTGTGTGCATACATCCTCTCACACAAGTAAGCGTCACGGAGTACAAGGTTTTTACCAAATCCAAGATGGTTGCGATGCAACCTCTTACCACAAAAAAGGGACGTTTTGAATACGATCTGAGGCACTATGTAGCGAGAAAGTTTCAAAAGTTTTTTTCTTCGATAAAACCGGCTTCTATTATGCTGCCCTTCCTTGATGATTTTTTTAATGACTTTCGTTACCAGGTTGCAATTGAAAACTGTAAAGAGCCGAATTATTTTACTGAAAAAGCCACTACCTGTTTTTTAACGGGCGTGGTTCCAATCTATCGAGGGTGCCCGAATCTTGGTGATTTTTATAATATGAAAGGGGTGATAGTTTTTGACACTCCCTCAGATCTGAAAAAAATCCTCTCAAACCTATCAGAGGAGGATTATCTGTCCCGTATGGATGCAATCCAAGAAAATTTCAAAATAGCTTACAGCAAGTATATAATAGATCATCCTAAAAATGGGCCGTTTCCCAAAGAATACTTTGCAAAAATTCTGGATAGTATTTTTCCTCCCGATAAAGTGTAGCAAAAAAATGGACTACATCTGTAGGCGATACGGTTTTTAAGGAATAGAGGGCTATGGGTTTACTTGGAATCGCTTTTGGCGGGCTCTTTAGAGGTGAATTTCGGATTGAGGCACCACGTTCTCAGCATCGGCGCTATTTTTCAAAACAGGTCATCAACGAATCGTTAAAGGTTTTAGAGTGTCTATTCAGGGCTATGGTTGTTTTAAGTACGGCTAAGAGATGCGAACGCCATAATCTCTTAATGATCGGGAGGGTTTTGCGCTTTCATGCCACAGCACATATTGCTATGGAGCTTTTTGACTTCATCTTTATTGCGAAGGCTTTTAGAAATGAGGTGGCGGAGATAGTAGGACAATTTACTGACTGAGGCTTGCATATTTTCATCTTAGAAAAGGACCGTTTGGCTCCGTAAAATGACAGATTCATTGTAAAGAAAGGTGCCGAAAGTTTAAACTCAGATGAAAAGCTAATAGGTTTTTTATTTCTACTGCCTTACAAACCCCTTATTTAAGAGTTCTCGACTCCCGATTGAAATGGTCTCTTTTTTACTCTTTTGTTGCAATGATCCTCCTTTTTTATTTTGCCGTGCTCCTGTTTGGGAGGTTGGCAACGGTATCCTCCTTTGAAACAATACTTAGGGAGCCGAAAACGGTCACTGTGAATCAAGAGGGGGAGTTTACCAATGGAGCCTTGGTTCAGTATAAAGGAGTCTCCTGGATGGCGGTGCGCAAGTTGGAAGGGGATAAATCTTTTATTTATATCGGCGCTTTTAGAAATGATGCTATTACCCAGATGCAGCGGCTTTACCTAAGAACCCAGTATGCAGAGGACCCACGATTGATCGTTTGGGAGGATCAACTCGTTGTTGTTTATAATGATCTTGTAAATAACAATCGTCGCATGCATTTAGCCATTCTTGAGCAAACGCAAAACGGATTTAAAGTCTCAAAAATTCAGCCCCTGGGTAAAGAGGGAAAGATGAAAAATACCGAAAAAAACTGGGTTCCTTTCGTTTTTGAAGGGGAGCTTTTCTTTCTTTATGAGACAAATCCCTGGACAGTCATCAAATACGCAAAAGGGGGGCCGTGTACGATCGTTTGTGAACAGGATCTGTTTATTCCGGGCGAAACGGCAAAATTATCGGGGGGGACCCCGGCTATCTTGCATGGGGAGGAGTTTATCTCTTTTTTTCATATCCGCTCAGGTACAACAAGGTCTTATATCTCCTGGAATCGGTACATCTATTTCATGGGGGCGTATGCCTTTGAGGCAAAACCTCCGTTTCTTTTGAAGCGTATGACCGTAAAACCCCTTTCCTACAAAAGTGCTTACAATCTATCCAAAAATCCTAAAAAGATCCTTTACCCGGTCGGTTTGACAGAGGACGGAGACGATTTTGTATTGACTATGGGGGTGAATGATAGTAGAACGGAATTGGTGAAAGTATCGAAAGAGAAGCTGGTCTCATTGATGGTTGGTCTCTAGGTAAATCCAGGTTTTCTAGCTGGATTCGTAACTAGGATCCCATTTATATTCTACGTTGTCTATCAGAATTTTTTTGTAAACCCAGGGGTCGTTGTTCTCCCGCATAAGTCGGTCGCACCCTTTTATCCAACCTTTCAGGGGACCAAAACGGCGGATGCTTAAAAGTGTATATCGGGAACTTGTGGGTCTAAAATGGCTACGGGGCCCATCGATTGGGGAGAGGATCTCCTGGTGAAACAAGATGATATTTTCAAGGGTTTTGCCGACGAAACCCTCACTCTCAGCTAATGAAATCTGTTTGGAGGGGTTTTGGACGAGAGCATGATCCTTTCCCCAGGGCTCTACATATCCCTTCACCGCTAAAAAAATGAGTAAACTAGAAACCATATTCCAACTGCATTAACGGGTATAATTTCTTATCTTCCATTACCGGATGGATAAGTGCCTCATAGAGGCGTTCATTGTACGTTTTCGCAGCCTGGCCGGAACCATAAATACTGCCGAAATACCATCCCGCCTCAAAACCTGTTGTCAAAATTCCGGCAGGAATATTTCCGTTTAGAAAAAAATAGGTTGCGGTCCCTATGAATAGGGCATTGATCGAAAAAGCGGTAGCAGCAGACTGGTATTGACCCAGGTAGGCATAGCCTGCTCCCGGGATAACCGCTAAAGTTTGAGCAATAAAGGGGGATTTCTTATGTTTGATGTAGGAGGTATGGGTCTCATCCAAAACCGATCGTAATTTTCTGGTCTTAGATAAATCTAACTGATCATAACTCAAAAAGTGGTGCGCTTTTTGGGTGTCGAAAAGGGCTTTTTGGATCGAAATATTCCCCTCTTTAGCAGGTGCCGCTTCCCGATTCAAAATAGCAAATGCTGTTTTGGTGTCGGCCGACTGTAAAGCATGACCGACAAGGATCGGTTCGGCTATTTTTGGGTAATTTTGGGCTAGGGCCTGGTGTACGCTTAAAGTTTTGTGCTTTTGTTTTGTGATTTCGTAGGCTTCACCCAAAATGAGAAGAAGATCTTGATAAGCTCTGAAATCGGGGTGTACGAAGGCAAGGGAGGAGGATTCGAAGGTAGAGACCAAGTCTTCATGTTTTTTCCCAAGGGCATAACACAACAGTGTGTAGTACTCTACCTCATGTTTTCGCTGCATGGTCAGAATCGGATTGGGTTCCTCGCTTAAGAGAAATTCCGCGCGCTGAAAAGAGGTGATCGCACGATAGAGATCGAGTCTTTTGGCAAAATGCACCCCCATACGATATTCTGTCGCCCACGAGGTTTCCAGCTCCTTAGGAGACAAAGGATCAAATGCAGATGGTAAAGCCTGCACCATTTTTTCGTGAACACTGTAATGAACGGTAGGGTGGATCTCATCCGATACCGAGGTGCACGAGAGCATGAGGGATAAAAAGAGGATTGCTACAGATCTAGTCCCTTTTGACAAGATCCACCCCGAAGTCAAAGGCTTCTGGATCGGACTGATCTCGATAGATGTCTTCTTGCTGCTCACTGATCTCCTTCCACTGCTCAGTTGATTTAATAATCTCGGGACGGATGAAAATGACTACGTCGGCATTTTCGTTGTCTTTAAGCGATTGGCTAAAAGCAGCACCAATCATGGGGAGGCCCCCCAAGCAGGGAAGACCCGATTTTGCCACTGTTTTGGTGTTACGGATTTGGCCGGACAGTACAACAAATGCTTTATCGGGAACATGGACACGTGTTTGCATGCTAGTTTTATTTGTCCTAATCCCGTTTACGGATTGAGTGTTTACATCATTATTGCTAGTCGTTCCGGTATTAGCTTCCTCTGTAATCTCTTCATCTATCTCTAAAGTGATAATACCATTATCGCCAATATTTGGGGTAATGTTTAGCGACACTCCTATGTTACGGTATTCAAGGTTCGCATTCGTTGTTTGTGAGATACCTGATGTGGTGATGATAGATCCGGTAAACGGGACGTTTTGTCCAACGAAAATTTGGGACATACGGCTGTCTTGAGCGAGAATTTTCTGGTTGAGGATTGTTGTTGTGCGCCCCTCTTCTTGCAAAGCTGTAAGAAGGGAGGTGAGGGTAAGGTAGGATTTTCCACCGTGAAAAATGATGTCGCCTATGATCCCCAGCTGGCTTGATGCTAGGCTAGGGAAGAGATTCGGCGATGGGCCGTTCACTGCATTGACACCCGATGAAGAGCCCCCTGCAGCTGTGGAAGACCCTTTTACAATGTCCTGGTAGTTAGGTAAGCTTGCAGCGTCTACTCTTGGATTGTTTGTTCCAGCCCCTGCAAATTTTCCTTTGAAATTACTGTAGCCACCCCAGCGTAGACCTATATCGAGAACGTCCCTTAAGGTTGTCTCGAGTACAAGTACCTCAATGAAAACTTGCTTAAGAGGGATGTCAATCGATGACAAAATATCTTTTAGCTTCGATAGGGTTTGCGGATCTCCTGTTGCTACTAGGGAGTTTGTCACCCGGATCCACTGCACAGAGCTGATAGCTGAAATCAAAGGTTCATTTTTAGTGTTCTTTGCGAGTTGCAGCTCCTCACCGATTTGTTTGAGAGCAACTTGGATATCGGATCCGGTATGAAAATTCAATTTGTAGTTTAAAAAACCGATATTGTCAAAGGACTCTATAGAGGTGAGGGGTTTATTTACTTCTACGGAAGGTGTATCAAATTCCTGTAAAAGTTTCATAATCTGGTCGATGGTTTCCTGCGTCCCGACAACTACGATCCTTCCGTTCAAAAACTGTAGATTATCTATAGACTTTGAAAGCCCATGATCGTTCACCCCTTTATTCGAGATGTGATCCATGTAGGTTTGCACCTCTTTGATCAGCTCCGGGCCGGACTTGTGCATAGGCTTGTAGTTTTGATAATTATCGATCACTTTTTTCCCGGTCATTCCGGGAATTCTTTGGTCGAAAGACTCCAGGAGTTTCTCCACCTTTTCTAGGTTTTCAGGTGTGCCGGAGAAGACCAGTATCCCGTCAGTGATTTTAGCGCCGTAGACTGTTTTCACCAGATCCGGATCTTCGTCTCTCATCTCTTTGGTGGTCGATTTGAGCTGTTCTAAAAGATCCTTAGCCGATCTAGTTTTTGGGGTATAGCTAAGAAATGTGGACGTCCCTACTTGCGAAATTTTCGAGGTAGTTTGCGTTTGCAAATCGATGGCATTGATCATCTCCCGAACTTTTCCGATATTGACCTCACTACCGCTGACGATAATCGAATTCGAGTTTTTTACGAGCTTGATCCCTTTGAGTGTCTGTATAAGGTTCGGATCTGCATTTCCGGAATTTTCCAAATCGTTAGCTATCCCCTGGAGCGATCGGATCATGTCGGCTGCGCTCATGTGGGTTGGTCTGTAGATAATATACTGCGTTGAGGAGACAGTATGGATGTCGAGTTTGGTGATGATCTCGGTCAGTTGTTGGATCACCTGCGGGGTTCCGCGAATGGTAAGCGTATTGTTTGCTTTGTTCCATTGGATATCTTTTACTGCCTGGATAAAGCCCATGTTTTCGGGTGAGTCGGGTAGCTGGGATGCCATTTGATCCAGTTGCTCTTCGACGAATTTGCCGGGGACATTTTGCAGTTTGATGATCGAAAAGCCGGTTGATACTACCGGCGCCGGGAGTTTCGTTTGCGAATCGATAGCATTGATCATGTCGCGAACTTTTCCAATATTGATCTCGCTACCGCTCACTATGATAGAATTCGAGTTCTTTACGAGCTTGATCCCTTTAAGTGTTTGTATGAGGCTTGGATCTGCGGTTCCCGATTTTTCGAGGTCGCTCGTGATCCCCTCCAGAGATTTGATCATTTCGGCTGCGCTCATATGGGTTGGTCTGTAGATAATATACTGCGTTGAGGAGACAGTATGGATGTCGAGTTTGGTGATGATCTCGGTCAGTTGTTGGATCACCTGCGGGGTTCCGCGAATGGTAAGCGTATTGTTTGCTTTGTTCCATTGGATATCTTTTACTGCCTGGATAAAGCCCATGTTTTCGGGTGAGTCGGGTAGCTGGGATGCCATTTGATCCAGTTGCTCTTCGACGAATTTGCCGGGGACATTTTGCAGTTTGATGATCGAAAAGCCGGTTGATACTACCGGCGCCGGGAGTTTCGTTTGCGAATCGATAGCATTGATCATGTCGCGAACTTTTCCAATATTGATCTCGCTACCGCTCACTATGATAGAATTCGAGTTCTTTACGAGCTTGATCCCTTTAAGTGTTTGTATGAGGCTTGGATCTGCGGTTCCCGATTTTTCGAGGTCGCTCGTGATCCCCTCCAGAGATTTGATCATTTCGGCTGCGCTCATATGG